>Ga0181530_10000171_pt1 | contig 79674 bp, 68 predicted proteins | sample PEATcosm2014_Bin_42_FD_119769 | JGI IMG/M metagenome (GOLD analysis project Ga0181530, IMG submission 119769) | Peatland microbial communities from MTU Mesocosm Facility, Houghton, MI, USA - PEATcosm2014_Bin10_60_metaG | ecosystem: Environmental > Terrestrial > Soil > Wetlands > Peat | place...
CCCTCGCCGACTGGCTTCCACCGTTCGAAGACATGGCCGGCGGGGGCGCCGGCCACCACACGCGATGGCGCGTGTGCTCCCCGGAGCGCGGAATTGCTGTAGCGGCGGTCTATGACCGCCCCTGCAATCAGGAAACGCGCGTTTTGACGTTGAAATGGGCGGCGGGAGGATTGAGGATGGCGGCATGGACGATGGAGCGAATGTCCCGGACAATAATGGCTTCCCCAAACCGGAAGGCGAAACCAGTGCCGGCAAAGGAGCGGGGCGCGGTTGCCGCCGCCTGCGGTGGAAGCTGGTCGGGCTGGCGCTGGCGCTTTTGCTCGCCGCTGTCGCGGTGGCGGCATGGCTTCTGCGGGACAGAGCGCCCGCCGGGCCGCCAATAATTCTCACCATGCCTAATGGGGAGAAATATCAGTTTGTCGGGACGACTTATGGCAAGAAGAACGTGCCGCCGTCCCTTGAAGCCAAGCTGGTCAGCGCGCTGCCGTGGTGTTTGGCAAACTGGGCACAGAAATATGTCGGGCCGCAAATAAGCCATTACAACGGCGGCGAGAAATTTGAAACACCGAATCTGTTTATCTGGTTCCAACTGCCGCGAACGAATGCACCTCGGTCGTCCCTAGGTCAACAGTTTTGTGCGAGCCTGGCAGATGAAGCGGGCATCGAGGCGGGTGTGCTGGAATACCCGCCGGGTTTTGACGGAAGCGTCGCCTGGCACTACGCCTCGTTTTCGCTTATTCCGAGGCGAAGCCGCGTGCTCCAATTAGACTTTTACCCATTTTACGTCGGTGCGCGCTCCTCCACCCCCGTCGCTTCAATTAGCATTCCGAATCCGCTTTATGGGAATTATCCGCAGTGGAAACCTGAACCGGTCCCGACGGTGAAGAAGGCCGGGGATTTGGAAGTGCGGTTGGACGACCTTGTGACAACCAACCGGGCTGGAGGGGCGATAATCATGGCCAATGGAAGTGTCGGACATCCTTTTCAGCCGGCGACCAAGTTCGCCTTTTCCGTCCGCTCCTCAAGTGAAACCAATGAAGAGTGGGTGCTGGAGAGCGCCGAGTTGGACGATGCCACTGGCAATGTCCTCCGCTACTCATCCACCACATCGTTCTCCTCAACCATGATGGCTTTCGCGGGCTATCACCGGCCGCAACAGAACGAGTGGGCCGCGTATAGCGAGTCCTTCGCGGGAACGCTTTGGCCGGGTGAAGCGGCCTGGCGTCTGAAGCTGGAGTTCAAACGCGCTTTAGGTTTTGCCCCGGAAGAGGTCGTCACCTTCAAAAATGTGCCGGTGCCGGCGATGGGGGCAACGAACAATACGCCGATCAGCACAAATGCGGGCGGGATTCAAATTGTGCTTACGAAATTTGTGCGCTGGCCGGACATCACCAACAAAGGGGGCGGGTTCGCGGATAGGGCGAGCTACGTTGCCGTCGAGTTGCCTGGCAAACCCAAAGGGGTCGTCCTTGATTTCCTGCGCATGAAGGCCGACACCGGGCAAGCGGAGAAATCTGGCGCCGGAAACCTGGCTTTTGGTTACCAGGTCGCCTTGAAAAGCATCCCCGCCAACGCGAAGACGATGGACTTCACCTTTGTTGTGCAGAAGACGCGCTCGGTGGAATTCCTGGTCAGGCCGCCGCAGCCGGAATGAAGGCTTCCGGGAAGCGCGTGCGTCCCGCGCGCGGGATCCGAGCCTCTGCCACGATTGCTGTAGCGGCGGTCTATGACCGCCGCTAATCAAAAGGGCTAATCAGCGGCGGTCATAGACCGCCGCTACAATCAGATGGGGATCGCTCCCCAATCCTTCCGATGACTTCCGTCAGCGATGGGTTCGGCAAAAAATGCGGATTGCAATTCTCACTTAAACAGGGCAGACTTAAACTTGATTAAGGACGTGTCGAAATGGATACCGAATATAAGATCATCGGCGGCGACGGAGCCGAATACGGCCCGGCCTCGCTGGATGAATTGAAGATCTGGATCGGCGACGGCCGGGTGGCCGGCTTCACGCAGGTCTGGCGCAGCGACTTGGCGCTCTGGACGCCGGCCGCCCGCTACGCCGAATTGCAACAGGCGCTGGCGCGGCTTCAGGCTTCCGCGGCGCCGGCGGCCGGGCGGGAGTTGCGCGCGGCGGGATTCTGGCTGCGGCTGGGCGCCTACCTGCTGGACCGCGTGATCCTGTTGATGCTCTTTGGAGTGATTTGCCAATGGAAACATTGGGTGCCGCCGGTTTTGCCGGAGGTGTTGAACGAGGAGACTTCCCGGCAGTTCATAGAACAGTTCCAGCCCATTTTCCAACAGGCGCTGCTGTGGACGCTGGGTCTGTGGGTGCTGTATGACGTTCTGTTCAACGGCACTTTTGGCGCAACCCCGGGCAAGATGGCGATGGGCGCGAAAGTTATCGGCGCGGACGGTTCCCCCGTCGGCTACGGACGGGCGCTGCTGCGCTCGCTGGTGCCGCGCTTTTTCTTCTATGTCGGCTACCTGGGGGTTCTTGCTCGGCCCGACAAACGGGGCCTGCACGATCTCCTGGCAGGGACCCGCGTGGTCTTGCAACGATGATCTCCACGGTCAACCGGCGGATAATTTTGATCGCGGCCCTGGTTCTGGCGGCGGATCAGGCCACAAAAAACCTGGTGCTGCAATACTTGGGGCCTGGCGAAGTGCGGATCGTCATTGACGGCTTTTTCCGGCTCGTCAATTGGGGCAACACGGGCGCGGCCTGGAGCTTCTTCCACGATTGCAACGGCGTGCTGGCCTGGGTTTCCGGCGCGGCGCTGGTGGGCCTGATGTTCTGGCGCCGCCATTTCCACATCGAAACCCTCCCGGGTCAAATTTCCCTCGGACTGATTTGCGGCGGGATTGTGGGAAACCTGATGGATAGAATCTTCCGCCATCAGGTCGTGGATTTCCTGCGCTTTTATCTCTTCACCCGCGGCGGCACGGAAAGGGGCTTCCCGGCCTTCAACGTCGCGGACAGCGCGATTTGCGTGGGGGTTGGATTGCTGATCCTGGTTTCCATCCGGCTGGAATCCGCCGCCGCCCGGCCCGCGCCGGAGGCCAGGGTGGAGAATTAGGATTCGGATTCGGATTATGATTGATGATGCATTGGAGCGTTATTTACTTGATTAGCGAGTGGGTCATCCGGCTGACGATGCTGGTGTATGTCCCCCGGCAGCGCACGGCGGCGGCGGCGCGCGCGTGGCTGTTGCTGATTTTTTTGCTGCCCTGGCCGGGCATCGTCTTCTACGCGCTGGCGGGCCGCATTTATCTGCCCCAGGACCGCCTGGCCCGCCAGGAGCGGGCGTCCAAGAAAATCCGCATCGTGCAGGAGCAAATGATGGCCCGCTCCTCTTCCGCGCCCGGCCTGCCGCCCAATGTCTCGCCGCTGGCGGCGCTGGCCGCGCGGCTGGGCGATTTTGAACCGCTCCACGGCAACCGGGTGGAGTTGCTCACCGATTATCAAGGTTCCACGGAGCGGCTCATTGCCGACATTGACGCGGCACGCCGCCATGTCCATTTGTTGTATTATATTTTCGAGGACGACGAGACGGGGCGGCGCGTGGCGGAGGCGCTGGCGCGCGCGGCCAAGCGGGGCGCGCAGTGCCGGGTGCTGCTGGACGCGGTTGGGTCGAAGAAGGCCCTGCGCCGGCTGGCGCCGAAAATGCGGCGCGAAGGCATCGAGGTGACGCCGCTTTTGCCGGCGGGCATTTTCCGGCGGAACGCCGCGCGGTTTGATTTGCGCAATCACCGGAAAATCGCGGTCATTGATGGCGTGATCGGCTACAGCGGGTCGCAGAATGTATGCGACGGGGAGTTTGTGAAGGGGTTTCCCAACCAGGAATTGGTGGCGCGCCTGGAGGGGCCGGCGGTCTGGCAGTTGCAGGCGGTTTTTTTGGCGGACTATTATTTGGAAACCAACCGCGTGCTCGATGGGATGGAGATTTTTCCCAAGCCGTCGCAGAGCGGCGACTCCATCGCGCAGGCGCTGCCGAGCGGGCCGGGTTACGGCCGGGAAAACGCGCAGGAATTGCTGATCGCGCTGCTGTATGAGGCGCACGAGCGGGCGGTGCTGACGACGCCGTATTTCGTGCCGGACGAGCCGTTTCTGGAGGCGATGCGCGCGGCGGCGCGGCGCGGCGTGGCGGTCCACCTGGTGGTGTCGCAACACGCCAACCAGCGCCTCACGCAACTGGCGCAACGCTCCTTTTACGACGAGCTGCTGGCGGACGGGGTGAAGATTCATCTCTACACGCCGCGTTTTCTCCACGCCAAGAATCTGACCATTGACGGCGACGTGGCGCTGGTCGGCTCGGCCAACATTGACATCCGCTCCTTCGCGCTGAACGAGGAAATCAGCATGCTGTTTTACGACAGCGGGGTGGTGTCGCAATTGCATCGCATTCAGGAGGCTTACATCGCGCAGAGCGTTTTGCTGGACGCCGGGGAATGGGGCCGGCGCTCGCTGGCGTCGCGCACCTTGCAGGGCGTGGCGCGGCTGGCGGATTCGTTTCTCTGAAAAGACTAAAGGCTGAATTATAAATGCTAAATGAAAGGAGGGCACGATTGTGGCCCCCTCCCCTGCCGGGGGGAAATCAAGTCACGGCTCGAAGGAGGCTCGCCCTGCCGTGGAGGCAATCCGCAATCCGCAATCCGCAATCGAGCCACGGCTCTCCCGATTCTGAATCGGGATCGCCCTACCGCGGGGCGGTGAAGGAATCGTCGGCGAAGATCTGGCGGGGGTGGGTTTGGAGCCAGACGGCGATTTCGGCGAGGAAGGCGGCGCCGTATTCGGCCAGTTTCTTTTCGCCCACGCCGCTGATGCGCAGGAATTCGTCTTGACTGGCGGGATAGTAGCGGGCCATCTGGCGCAGAGCCACGTCGGAGAAGACGATGTAGGCGGGGAGGTTCTGTTGGTCGGCCAGTTGCTTGCGGAGGCGGCGGAGTTGATCGAAGAGGGCCTCGTCGCAGGCGATTTCTCCGGCGCGAGCGCGCTTTTCGGGCGCGGCGGGGGCGGTGACGGGCTTGGTCAAGACTATCTTACGGCGGTCGCGCAGGGCAGCGCGGCCTTCGGGGGTCAGTTCCAGCACGCTGAATTTCTCGGCGGCCTGGGTCAGGTAGCCCAGGCGGATCAATTCGCGGCCGATGGCCTGCCAGGCGGCGCGGCTGTGCTCGCCGCCAATGCCGTAGGTGGAGAGGGTCTCGTGCCGCCAGCGGCGGATGGTGTCGGTGTCCCCGCCGGTGAGGATTTCGACGATGTGGTTCAAGCCGAAGCCGAACCCGCTTTTTTGCACGGCGCGATAGACGCAGGAGAGGAACTTGAGCGCGGCCAGCGTGCCGTCGAAAGTGGCGCGCGGGGCGAGGCAATTGTCGCAGCCGCCGCAGTTGTCGCCGGGGAAGGTCTCGCCGAAGTAACGCAGCAGTTCGGCGCGGCGGCAGGCGGAGGAATCGGCGTAATGGACGATTTGCTGCAGTTGCCCGCGGGCGACGCGCTGTTCGGCGGGCGGTTTTTCCTCGATGAACCGCTGTTGCTTGATGGCGTCGCCGGCGCTGAAGAGCAGCAGGCACTCGGCGGGAAGGCCGTCGCGTCCGGCGCGTCCGGTTTCCTGGTAGTAGCCTTCGATGTTTTTGGGCAGATCGTAATGGAGGACGAAGCGGACGTTGGGTTTGTTGATGCCCATGCCGAAAGCAATGGTGGCGCAGATGACGCGGACTTCGTCGCGCAGGAAAAGTTCCTGGTGTTCCGTGCGCTCGCCGGGAGTCAGCCCGGCGTGGTAGGGGCGGGCGGGGATGTTGTTCAGATTGAGCTGCGCGGCCAGGGCCTCGGCGCCTTTGCGGCTTTGACAATAAACAATTCCGCTCTCGCGCGGGCGGGTGCGGAGGAATTCAAGGACCTGGCGGGCGGGCTTGCACTTCGTCACGACGCGGTAGGTCAGGTTGGGGCGGTTGAAGCTGGCTATGAAGCGGCTTGGCTCGCGCAAATGCAATTGCTGGACAATGTCCTCGCGGACGCGGGCGGTGGCGGTGGCGGTCAGGGCCATCATCGGGACGGCTGGAAAGAGGGCGCGCAATTGGGAGAGTTGGCGGTATTCGGGGCGGAAATCGTGGCCCCATTCGCTGATGCAATGGGCTTCGTCCACGGCGAACAAATTGACGTTCCAACGCTGGAGGTCTTGCAGGAAGCCGGAGAGCATAAGCCTTTCGGGAGCGGCGTAGAGGAGGCGGTATTCGCCCTGGTGAAGGCCGCGAAGCCGGGGACGCGACTCGCCGGCGGCGAGGGAGGAATTGAGGAAGGTGGCGGCAATGCCGGCAGCCTGGAGGGCGTCCACCTGGTCTTTCATCAGGGCGATCAAGGGGGAAACGACGACGGTCAGGCCGGGCCGGAGGAGGGCGGGCAATTGGAAGCAGAGCGATTTGCCGCCGCCGGTGGGGAGGAGAGCCAGGACATCGCGGCCGGCGATGGTCTCGCGGATAATCTCGCGTTGCAGGGGCCGGAAGGAGGCGAAGCCAAAATAGCGCTTCAGCAATCCCGGCCAGGAATTTTCGTCCAGGTTCATCCGATGCGCGCCGTGCGTTCTATCATGGGACGGAATGATGGGGCAAACTGGGCGCGGTGCAAAGTTTTCTCCGCGGCGGGGGGAAGCCTAGCGGCGATCCCGGCCATAATCGGGATGCCGGCGCTGGTGTTTTACAACTGTGATCCGAATCCGGTCGGCATGAGGCTTGCGGAAATATATCACATAGGGAAATCGCGCCAACATGGCACGGCGAAGGTCCCCTGAAAGCGCCATCCAACGTTCCGGCGCTGCTGCCATGCGCAAAACCTGACGTTCAAACTCATCAATGAACTCTCGTCCAAGGCCGGGGACCCGCGCCTCGTAATAATCGCGAATCGCTTTGAGTTCGCCTTCGACGGCGGGGTGATATTCAACGATCATCGCAGCCTTGCCATCAATTCCCCGTGCGGCACTGCCTGGACATCGCCCTGTTCAATCTGCCGGTCCCGTTCCAATGCGAGAGTCTCAGCCTCGGCATCCTCCATCTGTGATGGGGCCGAGAATGGATCTGCCAAGCTCTCCCAAAGCGAGCCGGCCAAAAGCGCCCGGTCCCTCGCCGGCAGGCGCAGCGCCTCGGAAGCAATTTGATCAATGCTCATGTGAATATTATACATGAAACCCCGCCGGATGGAAGGCTGTTTTTGGGTAGTGTCGCCCCAGCAATGTGCCATGCGCGCCGTGGGCGCGGATTTGGGCTGCATGAAGATTCTTGCGCGGGGCGGCGGGAGGGATAGACTATTTCTGATGGATTTGGTTTCATCATTCACAGTCATACAAGTTTAAATCATTATGGAATATCGCGAATTGGGCAGGACGGGGTGGAAGGTCTCGGCCATCAGCTTCGGAGCGTGGGCCATCGGCAGCGCCTGGGGACCGGTGGATGACAAGGATTCCCTGGCGGCGTTGCATCGCTGCCTGGACCTGGGCGTGAATTTTTTCGACACGGCGGATGTCTATGGAGACGGCCGCAGCGAACGGCTGCTCGCCCAACTCCGCAAGGAACGCCGCGAGCCGTTCTATATCGCCACCAAGGCCGGACGCCGCCTGGAACGGCAGGAACCCGGCGGCTATAACCGGGAGAACTTGACGGCATTCCTGGAGCGCAGCCTCCGGAATCTGGCCGCCGACACCGTTGACTTGCTGCAATTGCATTGCCCGCCCCAGCAGGTTCTCTACATGCCGGAGGTGTTCGACATTCTGGATGATTTCGTCAAGGCCGGCAAAATCCGCCACTACGGCGTGAGCGTGGAAAAGGTGGAGGAGGCGCTCAAGGCGATTGAATTTCCGGGGGTGCAGTCGGTGCAGCTTATTTTCAATATTTTCCGGCGGCGTCCGAGCGAGTTGTTTTTTGCCCAGGCCAGGAAGCGGCGGGTGGGGATTCTGGCGCGGCTGCCGCTTTCCTCCGGCCTGCTTGCCGGCAAGATGACCCGTTCCAGCGTCTTTTCGCCGGAGGATCACCGCGCCTTCAACCGTCATGGCGAGGCTTTTGATCGCGGGGAAACTTTTTCCGGGCTGGATTACGAGGCCGGCCTGGAGGCGGTGGAAGCATTGCGCCCGTTGACGCCCCCCGGGGCGACGCTGGCCCAGATGGCGCTGCGGTGGATTTTGATGTTCCCCGAAGTGACGTGCGCCATTCCGGGCGCAAAACGCGCCAGCCAAGTGGAAGAGAACATCGCCGCCGCCGGCCTGCCGCCGTTGTCCCGCAAGACGATGGCCGCCATCGCCGCCATTTACGACCGGCACGCCCGCGCGGCGGTGCATCAGCGGTGGTGAGGTCTGCTGATGCCCCTTTCCCCGGATACATTGCTCATTGTGTCGCTCTGCGGATATGCCGCCGGAGCGGTGGGCGGCTTGTTGTTCATGCGCCGCGAAAGGCTGGCGGCGGGAATCTCCTTCGGCCTGGCGGCGCTGTCGGCGTTGAGCGGGCTGCTGGCCGGGCTGTTGATTCTGGCTGGCGCGCCGGCGAGTCCGGATGGGCCGTTTGATCTGCTGCCGCCGCTGATGTCTGGCATCGGCCCGCTGATCCCCGGCCTGGAGTTCACCGTGCGGCTGGACGCGTTGGGCGCTTTTTTTCTGGTCATCGTTTCGCTGCTGGGGGTGGCGGTCTCGATTTACTCGCTCGGCTACGCCCGGGGATTTTTCGGGCGCAAGAATGTCGGCGTCATGGGCGCTTTCTACAACGCGATGCTGCTGTCCACGGCGCTGCTTTTCGTGGCGGACAATATCTGGTTGTTCCTCATCGCCTGGGAATTGATGGCGCTGACGGCGTTCTGCCTCGTCAGTTTTGAGCATGAAAAGGCGGAGACGCGCCAGGCGGGGGTGTTGTTTTTCATCATGTCGCACATTGACGCCGGGTTCGTCCTTCTGGGTTTCCTGCTGCTCTTTCAGCAGTCGGGCGATTACAGCTTCAGCAGCCTGAACCATATCGGCGCGGCGATGCCGTCCGGCAAACGGGACGCCGCCTTTGTTCTTTTCCTGCTCGGATTTGGAATCAAGGCCGGCGTCATTCCGCTGCATGTCTGGCTGCCGGTGGCGCATCCGGTCGCGCCGAGCAATGTTTCGGCGCTGATGTCCGGGGTGCTCATCAAGGCCGGCATCTACGGGCTGGCGCGGGTCTGTTTTGACTTTCTCGGCCCGGCGCCGGACTGGTCGCCGCCGCTCTGGTGGGGGGTGACGATTCTGGCCGCCGGAACGGTCTCGGCGGTGCTGGGCGTGCTTTACGCGCTGATGGAACACGACCTCAAACGGCTGTTGGCCTATCACAGCATCGAGAACATTGGCATCATTCTGATGGGCTTGGGAGTGTCGCTGATTTTTCTTTGCACCGGCCATGCGACGCTGGCCGCGCTGAGTCTGATTGCGGGGATGTATCACACCATTAACCACGCCTCGTTCAAAGGGCTGTTGTTCCTCGGCGCGGGGGCGGTGGTCCATGCCACGCACACGCGGAACATGGAGGAAATGGGAGGGCTGGCGCGGCGGATGCCGGAGACGGCGTTTTATTTTCTGATCGGCGCGATTGCCATTTCCGCGCTGCCGCCGCTGAACGGGTTTGTCAGCGAATGGCTCACTTATCAATCCTTGCTGCAAGGCTTTGGCGTGACGCACGATCTGTGGCGGCTGGTGTTTCCCTTGAGCGGGGCGATGCTGGCCTTGACCGGCGCGCTGGCGGCGGCCTGTTTTGTCAAGGCCTTTGGCATCACCTTTCTCGCCCAACCCCGCAGCGAACACGCCGCCAACGCGGTGGAGGCCGCGCCGGCGATGCGCCTGGGCATGGCCGTTCTGACCGCGGCTTGCGTGCTGCTCGGTCTTTTCCCAACCGCCTTCATCCGGCTGCTCGATCCGTTGACCCAACAACTGACCGGCGAGCAAATCAGCCGTCACCTCAGTCTGGCCAACGGCCTGGCGCTCGCGTCGCTGTCGGACAAACCCGGAACCATCTCCACGCCCGGCATGGTGTTGACGGCAGTTTGCCTGCTGCCCATTCCGCTGGTCCTCTGGCTGATGTTCGCGCGCAAGGCCAGGACGCGGCGGGGTCCGACCTGGGCGTGCGGCCAGCCCGGCCTGACGCCGCAGATGGAGTACACGGCGACGGGCTTTTCCAAGCCGGTGCGGATGATATTCAAGGCGCTGTTCCGTCCGCGGCGCGACGTGCAGCGCGATTACGATTTTTCGCCTTACTTCGCGACCAACATCCGGTTTGAAAGCCACATCGAGGAGGTGTTTGTGGAACAACTCTACCGGCCGTTGCGGATTTCGATTTTGCGCGCCTCGCGGCGGATTCGCGCGCTGCAGGCCGGCGACATTCACGCTTACCTGCTGTATATCTTCGTGACGCTGCTTTTGTTGCTGATCTTCGCCTTATGAAACTGTCGAACAAACCCAAACCATTGCCCCCGCAGGGCGGCCAGTTCCTCGTCTATCAGACGGAGGACGGAAGATTAAAAATTGATGTGCGGTTTGAGGGGGAGACCGTTTGGCTGACGCAACCGCACATGGCCGAGCTGTTCCAGACGACCCAACAAAACGTCAGCCTACACCTCCAGAACATTTACGCGGAGGGAGAGCTGGAGCGCGGGTCAACTCACAAGGAATCCTTGTCAGTTCGACAGGAAGGCGGGCGTTCCGTCCACCGGCGCGTGGATATCTACAACCTCGACGCCATTATTTCCGTCGGCTACCGCGTTAAATCTCACATCGCCACTCGCTTCCGCATCTGGGCCACGCAGCGGTTGCGCGAATACATCGTCAAGGGTTTCGTTCTCGATGACGAGCGCCTGAAAAATCCCGACCAGCCGTTCGACTATTTTGAGGAATTGACGCGACGGATTCAGGACATCCGCACTTCCGAGCGGCGCTTCTACCAGAAAATCACGGACATCTACGCCACCAGTATTGATTACGACCCCACGCAGGAGATCAGCCTTCTCTTTTTCAAGACGGTCCAGAACAAGGTGCATTGGGCGATCACCGGCCAGACCGCTGCTGAGATTGTCCACGACCGGGTGGACGCGACAAAACCCAACTTGGGGCTGACGAACTGGCGCGGCGCGACAATTCGCAAGCAGGACGTGGTCATCGCCAAGAATTATCTTTCGGAACCAGAATTGGCGGCCCTCAACAACCTCGTGGAACAATATCTTATCTTCGCCGAAGGCCAGGCCATGCGGCGCATCCCAATGCATATGGCGGATTGGATCAAGAAGCTGGACGCGTTCCTGACGGTCAACGAGCGCGATATTCTCACCCATGCCGGGCGCATCTCCCACGAGATGGCGCAGACCAAAGCCGGGTTGGAATATGACAAGTTCAAGGAAATTACCTCGACCGCCCCCCGCCGGGTGGATGCCGATTTTGAGCACGCCGTGAAACAACTGCAAAAACTGCCGAACCAGAAGAAACCCAAGCGCCCGAAGCCATGAACCTCTCCCTTCCCGCAATTGTCGCGCAAACGGCGCTGATGCTTCTGCTGGCGCCGCTTCTCAGCGGCCTGATCCGCAACTGGAAGGCCAAGCTCCAGAACCGGCGCGGCCCGCGGGTCTGGCAGCCTTACTTCGATCTGCTCAAGTTCTGGCGCAAGGACATGGTCATCTCCGAGCACGCCTCGTGGATATTCGCCGCCACGCCTTATGTCATGTTTTTGACAGCGCTGTCCGCGGGGCTGATGACGCCGATGGTGACGGCGCAAGCGCCGCTGGGCCTGTTCGGCGGCGTGCTGGCGCTGGTGGGGTTGCTGGCGCTGGGGCGGTTCTTCCTGGCATTGGGGGGGCTGGACCCTGCCAGCGCATTCGGCGGCATGGGCAGCAGCCGCGAAATGACCATCGCCGCCATTGCGGAACCGGCGATGATGCTGGCCATTTTCACGCTCGCCATCGCCGCCGGCTCGACCAGCCTGAGCCGGATTGTGCTGGCCAGCCAGGCGCCGGAGTGGAATTTTTTCGATCCGTCCCACGCGCTGGCGTTCACCGCGATGTTCATCGTGCTGCTGGCGGAGACGGGCCGCATTCCGGTGGACAACCCGGCCACCCACTTGGAGCTGACGATGATTCACGAAGCGATGTTGCTGGAATACTCCGGCCGCTACCTGGCGCTGATTGAGTGGGGCGCGTCTGTCAAGCAACTTGTTTTGATGACCCTGCTGGCCAACATCTTCTTCCCCATCGGGCTGGCGGCGGAGACCACGCCGGCGACCTTTGCGATGGGGCTGCTCTGGCTGGCGGCCAAACTTCTGGCGCTGGCCGGCGCGGTGGTGCTGGTGGAAACTTGCTGCGCGAAACTGCGGCTGTTTCGCGTGCCGGACCTGTTGAGCGCCGCCTTCATCCTGGCCATGCTGGCCCTGGTCTCCACCTTTTAATCTCACTAACTCACTGATTCACTGATTCAACAACTCCCCAATCCCCCCATGCCCTCTCCCGCCGTCGCCACCGCCTCAAACCTCATCACGCTCCTGGCCTCCTTCATGCTGGTGCTGCAACTGCTGCTGGCCGTGCAGTCCATGCTCGTCACCAACATCCGGCTCTTCGCGCTGCAATCGCTCCTGCTGGCCGCCATTGCCGCGGTGGTGGGCGCCGCCTACGGCGCCTGGCACGTCTATGTCGTCGCTGTGCTGACACTTGTGGGCAAAGTCTTCTTTCTTCCCTGGCTGCTGGAGCGGCTGGTGCGCCAGATCAAGATCGAGCAGGAAGTCCGCCCGTTCGTCAACATGCCCGGCTCCATGCTCGTCTGCGGCGGGCTGACCGTCCTGGCCTACGCCGTCGCCCGCCCCGTCACGTCGCTGCAACGGCTCGGCAGCAACACGCTGGCGGTCGCCGTGGCGCTTCTGCTCACCGGGTTTTATCTGATGATCAACCGGCGCAAAGCCATCACGCAGGTGCTGGCGCTGCTGACGATGGAAAACGGCGTGATGCTCGCGGCCATCGCGCTGACGACTTACGGAATGCCGCTCGTGGTCGAGCTGGGCATTTTCTTCGACGTGCTGGTGGCGGTGATGGTGCTGGGCATTTTGGTGTATCGCATTCGCGAGAGTTTCGATTCGATGGACACCAGCAAACTCAATCAATTGAAGGGATAACATGCCGCTGCTCGCCCTTCTCATCCTCGTGCCGGCGGCGGCCGGACTGGCCTGCCTGCCGGCGCGGTCGCGCGGCCTGCCGGCGGCGCTGGGCGTGCTGGCGTTCGGCGTCACGCTCGGCCTGGGCATCGCCCTGGCCGCCGGGGTGCTGGCGCGCGGCGCGGTGACGGAGTGGAACGGATTTCTGTGCGCGGACGCCTTGAGCGCGTGGATGGTGCTGGTCATTTCGGTCGTGTCGCTGGCGAGCGCGATTTACGCGGCGGGCTACCTGCGGCGCGAACTGGCCGAGGGCGCGGTGACGGCGCGGCGCTATCGCGAGTTCTATGTGCTCAATCCGCTGTTTGGGGCGAGCATGTTCCTGGTGGTGCTGGCGAACAATCCCGGCGTGATGTGGTTTGCGGTCGAGGCAACCGCGCTCTCTTCCGTGCTGCTGGTCGCCCTTTACAACCGGCGCACGTCGCTCGAAGCGGCCTGGAAATACATGATCCTCGGCAGCCTGGGCCTGGCGCTGGCGCTGATGGGCACGGTGTTCCTTTATGCCGCCGCCTGCAAAAACAACACGGAGCCGCCGCCCAGTTTCAACTGGCCCTACTTGATGAGCGTGGCCAATCAACTCGACCCGCGCCTGCTCAAGCTGGCCTTTGTGTTTGCGCTGATCGGTTACGGCACCAAGGCGGGCCTGGCGCCGATGCATACCTGGCTGCCCGACGCCCACAGCGAAGCGCCCTCGCCCACCAGCGCCATGCTCTCCGGCGTGTCGCTCAAGATCGCGCTCTACGCCCTGCTGCGGTTCCACATCCTCACCACCGCCTGCCTGGGGACCGGCTACAGCGCGCATCTGATTCTGGGATTCGGTTTGTTCTCCATGTGCGTGGCGGCGCCGTTCATATTGGTGCAGACCAACATGAAGCGGCTGTTCGCCTACCACAGCCTCGAACATATCGGCATTATCTGCGCGGGCATTGGCCTGTCCGCCCCGCTGGCCGTTTTCGCGGCGGTGCTGCACATCGGGTATCACGCTCTGGTGAAGGCGACGATTTTCTTCGCGGCGGGGAACGTCCATCAGAAGTGCCACACCCTGGAACTGCCCTCGCTGGCGGGGTTGCTGAAGACGATGCCCGCCACCGCCGTTCTGCTCGCCCTGGCCCTCGTCGGCATTGCCGGCCTTCCGCCCTTTGGAATCTTCTTGACTGAGTTCAGCATGGTGGCGGGGGGGATTGGAGCGGGTCACATACTGGCCAGTGTCCTGTTCGTGGCGGCGCTGGCCGTGGTTTTTGCCGGCCTGTTAAGCCACGCCGCGCACCTGCTGCTGGGAACGCCGAAAAAGGAGCCAACGGGGCCGCAAACGCCCCCGACTTGCGTGGCGGCGATGGCGCTGTTGATCGCCGTGCTGGCGGTCTTCAGCTTTTGGCTGCCCGCCCCCCTGCTCGAACTGCTGCGCCGCGCCGCCGCCATCATCGGCGGCTCGCGATGAACCAATTAAGAGATTCAATTTGATATGTAAAACCAGTTGTTTCTTATCTTTTCCACAGTGGGCCATCGCGATTCAATTCCCAAGCCCGGCTCTCCCGAAGAGCTATACAAATAACCGGAGTGCAATGCGGGTAAGCCGGATTCCGCAAAAAACATCACACTCACCACTCCGTTGGAGTCCTTCTGCGCAAATACACCGTAAGCCGAACGGACTTGCTGCTCTGCCTGTGGCAGCTCACTGAACTCGGAGGACGCCGGAATGCCGCCCGACTCAACCTGGCGCACCACCGCCTCATAACCTGGCAACGCCCAATCGAACATCGCGCGGCTAATCATCCGTCCCAATGGAATGAAGACGGCCGCTGCAAGCCCGCACGTTGCAAGTGGCAGAACCGCCCGCCAGCGGCGCTGCCGCCATTCGGAAATCGCATGCACCAAGCCAAAAACAGCCACTCCCAGGAAGCAGAGATCAGTGAACAATCCCACGAAAACCAAAATGTCCGTCCGATGAGCGGCAATCGCCTCGCTGGCAACGAGCCAAACCACCGAAGCCACAACCACGAATTTGCCGGCACGCGACATACGCAGAGTCATGACCCAAAAAGAAGGACCTGGGTTAGTCCAGCGAGGCGGGCCAGTTCTGCCTGAGCGGCATCGCATGTAATAAACACCTCGGCGCGGGCCTGCTGCGCGGCGCCAACATGCGCAAAATCCCAGGTGCCGGCATGACAACTTTGGGCATGGCGGGCGCTCAATTCATCGGCCTTCTCCAAGAGACCGGTCAGGCTATGGATTTCCAGCCTCAGCTTTCGGGTGGTTTCACTGGCTCGGTAGGCATGCCACGCCGGCGCCGCATAACTGCCGGAGAGCCGGCGAAGATTGTGGCGCAGTTCCATTCGCAGAAGAGGATTCCAACAAAACTCCGGCGAGCGATCCCGGCACCAATCCGTTACTGCCAGGGCGAATTCGTCCGCCGGATGAAACCAGGCGATCAACGCGGAGGTATCGGCGTAAATCTTCATCGGCGGCGGCGCTGGCGTTCCTGCAATACCGGGTTGGGAACACGATCAGCCGGTTTGACGCCATTTTGCGCTTCCCAGACTTCCCCCATGATCTCAGGCCAGCCGGCTGGCGCGGCGGCCGCCAACGGCTCCATCCGGCCGATGGTCCGGCCATTGCGGGTGATCAGCAAAGATTCCCCCTGCTCGAGTTGGTTCAAGACCTCCTTGGTCTCCTGGTGCAGTTGTTTTGCTGTAATGATGCTCATGTTCCTAAAGTAACACCATGGAAGTGTCCCCACAAGAACAATAAAGGGATTTTCATATTCCATCCATCGTCAATCCTTATAATGCGGTGAATCATTCCAGCAGTCAAAGCGGATTACGAAAATTCGTAACTCGCCGGGCGTGGATGGCAGGGCGAGACTCTGACGAGGCGTGACTCGATCTCAATCCGCAATCCGCAATCTGCAATCCGCAATCCAGTCACGGCTCGAAGTTAGAACAACACGAGAGATGCACAACACGGTTGTGCTGGAGTCTCGCCCGACCTTAATAAGGCTTGAGCGCACCCATTGCGAAAAGTCGCAATTTCCCATTGACAAATATCGCTCATGGCTTAATCTCTATGAAGCATGAGGGAAACCTTTATGGAATCGGGATGGCTCAATTCTTTTGGTTGCGGCTGGCCGCGCTGTGCGTTTTGAGCCTTTTTTGGGAAAATAATCGCAAGTGCCTATCCATGAACAACATACAACCAATATCGAATCTTGCCGGTCAAGGCCAATCAAGGCTAATCAAGCCTAATCGTGTTATTCTCTTATGAGTCCCCCACCCCCAGCGAACCCAACGGAGTGTTGGAGTGTTGGAGTATTGGGGAGATGGGCAATTTCTGCCGCCCATCACTCCAGCACTCCATCACCCCTCCCCCGATCCGCAATTTGAAATGTCCCCCCTCGCCTCACTCAATCCACCCCAGCGCCAAGCCGTCGAGACCACCGAAGGCGCGGTCCTGATCCTGGCCGGCGCGGGCACGGGCAAGACGCGCGTCATCATCACACGCGTCGCGCACCTCATCGGGAAGGGCGTCGCCCCGGGCCACATCCTGGCCGTAACGTTCACCAACAAAGCCGCGCGCGAAATGCGCGAGCGCGTTTCCAAACTCATCCCGCGCCGCCTCCAGCCGGCCGGGGACGCCGCCCCGCCGCCCGCGCCCACCATCTGCACCTTTCATTCCCTGTGCGTGCGCATCCTCCGCCAGCACATCGAGAAACTGGGCTACAAGCGCAATTTTGTTATTTACAGCGAATCCGAGCAGCTCGGCGCCGTCCGCAAAATCCTCAGCCACATCTCCGGCAAAGCCGCAAAGGCCGATCCGGGCGAAGTCCTTTCCCTCCTCAGCCGCTATAAAAACGGCGGCTCGCGCGCGGCGGTGTTCGGCGACCCGAACGTCGCCGCGCTGGCGGAGCATGTCAGCGCGCGCTACCAGAGCGCGCTGCGGGCCTGCAACGCCGTGGATTTCGACGATTTGATATTGTTGACACTCCGGCTTTTTGCCGCGCATCCCGACGCCCTGGCCGCCTGCCGCGCCCGCTACCGCTATGTGATGGTGGACGAATACCAGGACACCAACGCCGCCCAGTTCCAGCTCGTCCGCCAATTGACCGCCGGCCACGGCAACCTCTGCGTGGTCGGCGACGACGACCAGAGCATCTACGGCTGGCGCGGCGCGGAGACGGCCAATTTGCTGGACATGGAAAAACACTTTCCGAAAGTCAAAGTCATCCGCCTGGAGCAAAATTACCGCTCCACGACGACCATTCTCTCCGCCGCCAACGCTGTCATTAAGAATAACGCCCGCCGCCGCCCCAAGCAGCTTTGGTCCCAAAAAGGCCGCGGGTCGAAAATTCTCCTCCACGCCTTTGCCGACGACGAGGAGGAGGCGCGCCACACTGCCGAGCAGATCGAATACGCCCGGCTGGCCCGCCGGGTTGCGTGGCGGGAGCAGGCCGTCCTCTTTCGCACCAACCAGCAGGCGCGTCCGCTGGAAACCGCGTTGCGCCAGGCCGGCATCCGCTATCACCTCATCGGCGGCCAAAGTTATTTTGACAGGCGCGAAATCAAGGACTTTCTTGCCTTCCTCAAAACCTTCATCAACCCGCGCGACGACATCAGCCTGCTGCGCATTGCCAACGTGCCGGCCCGCGGCCTGAGCGATGTCACCATGGAGCGCCTGCTCGCCGCCAGCCAGGAACGCGGCTGCCCGGTCTTTGACGCCCTGCGCCATCCCGAAGTGCAGAAAATGTTCGTCCCCAAAACGCGCGCCGCCGCAACCGCTTTCGTCGCATTGATCGAGCGGCATCAGTCCGCGTTGTGCGGCGGCGCGCTTTCCCCGCGCCAGTGGGCGGAGAATTTTGTGCGCGAAATTGACTACGAAACCGAACTTCGCCGCGGCGAAAAGAGCCAGGACGCCGGCGACAACCGCGTGCGCAACCTGCGCGAATTGCTGGCCACCCTCGGCGAGACCGCCGGCGACACCGCCGCGCAAGTTGAGAATTTCCTGGACGACCTGGCCCTGGACTCCGACCGCGAAGACGAAAAAGAGCAGACCGGCGATGCCGTCACCCTCATCACCATGCACAGTTGCAAGGGCCTCGAATTCCCCCATGTCTATATCGTCGGCATGGAAGACGGCCTCCTCCCCCATTCAAGATCAAGAGCCGAAGGCACCCTGGACGAAGAGCGCCGCCTCTTCTACGTCGCCCTGACCCGCGCGATGCAGACCCTGACCCTGAGCCATTGCGCCGCCCGCAAAAAATATGGCCAGCCCATGCCCTGCCATCCCTCTCCTTTCCTTCGCGAACTTCCCGCCGACCTCCTGGAACTGGCCGACGACAACAGCAAAACCCCCGCCTCCGTCGAATCCACCCGCGAAGGCTTCGCCGCCATGCGCCTCGCCGTCGGCGGAATGGAGAATAGACAAAAGTGAATACTGAAATGAACACACCCAATTTTGATGGTAGGGTCCCGACCTGTCGGGATCGAGCCCTGAATGGTAGGGCGAAGCTCCCGCTGAACCGTGGACCTCACCCTGTAGCGGCGCTCTATGAGCGCCGCCAATTTCCTGCTATGGCGAAGGTCCCTCCAGACGGCAGGGCGAGACTCAGTCAAGCCGCGCTGGGAAGAATCAACAGAAGCAAACAGAGAAAAGTCCTCTCCGTTGCCTTCGTTCCCTTCTGTTCGAATCCGCAATCCGCAATCGCATGAAAAGCTCTTTAACCACAATGGAGTATTGGAGTGGTGGAGTATTGGGGCCGGGCCTTTTTGGAGTGGCGGTTTCCGGCGCTAAATCTTAATGTTGCGAACTTGATGAAATCGCCGAATGTCAGTTGTTCGGGGCCGGACGAATCGTCGCCGGCCGCGGAACAACCTCCGGGCCATTGGGGCGCTCGCCCGGCGGAGGACGGGCGGAACCGGCGGCAGACCTGGCTCATAAGCCTGGGGCTGGCGCTGGCGGTCCTGGCGGCTTACGGGCAATTGTGGGATTGTGACTTTGTGGCGTGGGACGATGGCAATTATGTCACTGCCAACAGCATGGTGAAGCAAGGGTTGAGCCGGGCGGGAGTGGTTTGGGCGTTTTCGACCTTCCGCGCCAGCAACTGGCATCCGCTGACCTGGATTTCGCATGAGGCGGATTATCAACTCTACGCAATGAATCCCGCGGGCCATCATTTCACCAGCCTGCTGTTGCATCTGGCAAATTCGATCCTTCTTTTCCTGCTGTTGCGGCGGATGACGCGGGCGCAGTGGCCGAGCGCCCTGGCCGCCGCGCTGTTCGCGGTGCATCCGCTGCATGTCGAATCGGTCGCCTGGATTTCGGAGCGCAAGGATGTCCTGAGCGGCTTTTTTTGGATGCTGACGGTCTGGGCCTACGTCCGCTACGCGGAAGAGTTTAAAATTCAAAATTCAAAATTCAAAATTTATTACGCGCTGGCGCTGTTCTTTTTCGCGCTGGGCCTGATGTCCAAGCCGATGCTGGTGACGCTGCCGTTTGTGTTAATTCTTTTTGACTATTGGCCTTTGCGAAGGGGCTGGCAAGCCGGGATATTTCATATCCCTGGTGGAACATCCCCCACCTTGGAAGGCAGGGCGGTGCTGCCGCGCCGCCCTGAATTGGGGCGAAGCAGCAGCTTCGCCCTGCCAGACTATGAAATATCCGGGCGGCCATCTTCGAGGCGGCGCCTCGACGCTGCGCGTTTGGGAAGTTGGCGATTGGTGCTGGAGAAGATTCCATTCTTCATTTTGGCGGCCGCCGCCTCGGTGGTTGCCTTTATGGCGCAACGGCAGGGCGGCGCGGTGGCGTCGCTGGCCGCACTGCCGATGGGGGCGCGCCTGGGGAATATCCCCGTCGCCTACGCGCGCTATGTGGGAAAAACGCTCTGGCCGGTTCATCTGGCCGTGTTCTATCCGATGCCGCCCCGCTGGCCGGATTGGGAAGTGGGCGGCTCCATATTGTTGCTCGCGCTGGCCACGATCTGGGCGGTCTGGCGGGTCCGGGCGCAGCCGTATTTGGCGGTGGGCTGGTTTTGGTTTCTGGGGATGCTGGCGCCGGTGATCGGCCTGGTGCAAATCGGCTGGCAGTCCATGGCCGACCGCTATGACTACATACCTGGTATTGGGCTGTCTGTCATGGTTCTTTGGGCTGCGAGCGAATGGACGCCGCGGCGGGGCGGGGTTGCGGCAGTTACGGCTCGACGGAGTCTCGCCCTGCCGCGGGCGGGGGTTGCGGCGGTCGTGTTGGGCTGGCTGGCGGTGGCCGGTTGCGTGGCGGCCACGCGGGTGCAAGTGGGATATTGGACCAACAGCGAGACCCTGTTCCGTCACGCTGTGGAAACAACGCCGGGCAACGGCTTTCTGGAAAGCAGCCTGGGCAGGGCTTTGTTCTTGGAAGGACGCCGGGAGGAGGCGATGCCGCACTTGCGGCAAGGCGCGGCATTGGCGTACGGAAATGCAGGGGTTCATTACAATCTGGGCAACGCTTTTCTGGCCCTGGGGCGCGTGCCGGAGGCGGTGGAGCAATTTGAAATCGCGGTCAATTTGGCGCCCGAGGATGCCGTGAACCAGTTCACCCTCGGCGCCGCTCTTTTGAAGAACGGCCGGGCGGAGGCGGCGCTCGGCCCTTTGGAAGCGGCCCTGCGAATCCTTCCCGGCGATGTGGATTCCCATTGCGAATTGGCAGCCGCCTTGCTCCAAACGGGCCGCGCCAGGAGTGCGCTGGGCGAATATGAAAAGGCGCTGCAAATCCAGCCGGACAGCCTGCCGGCCAACGCGAGCCTGGCTTGGATACTGGCCAGCAACCCGGATGCCTCGCTTCGCGACGGGGCCAGGGCGGTGAGTCTGGCGTTGCGGGCCGATCAGCTTTCCGGCGGGCAAAACCCGTTCGTTGCCGCCGCGCTCGGGGCGGCGTATGCCGAGGTTGGCGACTTTTCGCAGGCTGTGGCCGCGGCTCAACGCGCCTTGCAAATCCCCGGCCAGGAAAGCCGCTCGCCGCTGGCCGCCACTGTGCGGGAGCAATTGGCCCTTTACCGGACGGGGTCCCCATTTCGTGATACCAGCCCGGCGGGTTTGCCTGCCGCGGCCCTGGATAATTGAGGGCGAACCGGGAGACAGCCGGAAACAAAAAAGGCATCCTTGCGGATGCCTTTATGAAAGTCAGTTAAGCGTCTGCTCAGGGAACAACAAGGCGCGCAGCAGAACCACTGTAGCTCGGTGCTCCGCTAGTCTGCCAATTGCCTTGGTCGAGCGCATTCAACAACCATGACGACTTGAAAGCGCCCGAGGACACCTGCTGGGAGCTGCCATCACCCAACAAGATATTACCCGCTCCCGTAGCATTGCCGGCGGAATGCATCGCCGTGGACCAAAATGCCGCGCCTTGCGAACTGCCGTTCACATACACATTAGGGTATAGGGTGCTTCCTTGAGAACAAATAATGTCCGCCTCACTGCCGGAGGCACCGTAGCCAACGGTTGTCGTACTCGGACCGGTTGAGGGATAACCACCCATATTGCGGTCGCCGCCAAGGAGTGACTGCGGATAAACGTCATTGGCTCCGAGGCCCACCCAATAACTCATGGCGTTTGTTGCAACAGGCGCCCAACCAGTCGACGCGTTGGCCGCTCCATTCGCGCTGGGGGAGGCAGAAGTGAGGGTTGCGCTCGTGCCGAAATAGGGCGCTGCGCTGCGGACGGAGTCCGCCGGGCAGAGAAGGAGTTTCGGAGCCATGCCCAGTTCGTTCTGCATAACGGAATAATTGATACCAGCCTCCCACCCAGGCACTACTCCAAAAGAGGGACCTACAGACAGGTTCTGCCAGCCGCCTTGGTCGGTGGTCTGCTGGGCGGGAACTCTATCCCCGTTGTCGCCCGCCCACAGACGGTAGGCGGTGCCGACTTCCTTTTGATTGTTCACGCAGGAAATTCGCTGGGCCTTTTGTTTGGCTTTGGCCAGCGCCGGCAAGAGCATGCTGGCCAGAATGGCGATAATCGCGATGACGACGAGCAGTTCAATGAGGGTGAACGCTCCCATTTTGATTTTCCAATTTTGTTTCATAAATATGTTTTGTTGTTAGTGCTAAACGGCCTGCAAAGTCCTTTGTTTTTCCCTTTGTTTTTCGCAGTGTCGAAGCGATTTGAGTTTCTTTTTAGCACAGATGATGCCATCGGGCCGTCCAAGCATGAAACCGCCATTTTTCGCCCCTTTCCGGCACTTTTTGCCCTATATTCGGGTGAAAATCGCCCCATGCGCGAAAATTCCACGCACAATGCGTGAAAAATATCCGCCAATCCCGTCAAATTTTCACGCCAAATTCAATCGGAGCGGCCTCCGTTGGCCATTCATCCTTCGGGAATCATCCCCCGGATGGCCGTTTTGAACGGTTGAATCCCCTGGTCGAAGGCCGCCGCCATCGGCACAATGCGGATCTGGCGCGCTTTGCGTTTGAACTTCCTCAAGTTCCCCGCCGCCGCCGGTTCGTCCATCTTGTTGGCCGCCAACAGCCGCGGCTTTTCCAGCAAGCCCGGATCATACAACTTCAACTCCGCCAGCAATTGCCGGTAATCATCGTAAGGCTCTCTCCCGTCCGTTCCGGCCATGTCCACCACCAGCACCAAGACCCGGCACCGCTCGATGTGCCGCAGAAACTTGTGTCCCAGCCCGGCGTTCCGGTGCGCTCCTTCGATCAGCCCCGGCACATCGCAAACGGTCATCCGGTGGAAATCGTCGTATTCCAGAATGCCGGCCTGCGGATGAAGCGTGGTGAACGGATACGACGCCACTTTCGGGCGCGCCTTGGAAATCGCCGTCAGCAAGGTGGATTTTCCCGCGTTGGGGAAACCGACCAGCCCAACCTCCGCCAGGATGCGCAGTTCCAGAAGAAATTGCCCTTCCATACCCGGCTCGCCGGGTTGGGCAAAACGGGGCGTCTGATGCCGCGCCGTCGCGAAATTCCGGTTGCCCAGGCCGCCGCGCCCGCCCTTGCAGAGCAAGAATTGCTGGCCCGGCTGGGTCAGGTCCGCCGCCAACTCCCCTTTTTCCGTTCGATCCGCTTCCCTTTCCGCTTCCACCGGACCGAACTCCATCGCCCGCTCCGGCCCGGCGCGCCGCATCATCGGCCGGCTCCTCGAACTGGCCGGCAAGATCCCGGCGGCGCCTTCCGCGCCAGCCGGTTCCGGCGCCGGCTGAACCGGGTCCAGCCTCCAAACCAGCGTCCCGCAGGGAACCTTGACAATTAAATCGTCGCCCGCGCGCCCGTCCATCCCCTTGCCCAAACCCGGCCCGCCATCGGGGGCGATCAGGCGCGGATTAAAGAACTGGGCCACCAGGTTGTTCAAGTCGTGATCCGCCTGGAGGATGACATCGCCGCCGCGGCCGCCGTTGCCGCCGCTGGGGCCGCCTTTGGGGCGGGAAGGCTCGCGGAGAAAGGCCACGCAGCCTTTGCCCCCGTGCCCCGCCCGCGCGCACACTTTTATTTCATCAACGAACATGGCTCCGTTGCCCGCGACAAAAAAGGCGAGGCTGATTCACCTCGCCTGGAAGAATCGCGGGAACCCGCTCAGTTGCCGGCCGCGACGGCATCCTCCTCCGCCGGCTTGTCGGGCTGGACATTGACCCGGTGGCTGTTTCTGTCGAACAGCACCTTGCCATCGGTCAGCGCGAACAACGTCCAATCGCGGCCCGTGCCGACATTCCTGCCGGCGATGAACTTGGAGCCGCGCTGGCGGACCAATATACTGCCGGCCGTGACCGTCTGCCCGCCAAATTCCTTGACGCCCAGGCGCTTGCTCACGCTGTCGCGGCCATTGCGAACACTGCCTTGACCTTTCTTGTGTGCCATAAATCTATCCTCTGATCTCTTTTATTTTCACCACCGTCAACTCCTGCCGGTGGCCCACTTTCCTGTGATACCCTTCGCGGCGTCTCATCTTGAACGCCACCTTCTTCTCGCCGCGAATATGATCCACCACGTCCGCCAGCACCGTCGCCCGGGCGACATGCGGCGCGCCGACTTTCAACTTGCCCCCGTCATTGACGAGCAGCACACGGTCGAACGCGCAGGTTTGACCCTTTTCCGTTGCGACCCGTTCAATTTCCAGCGTATCGCCGGCGGCGACGCGATACTGTTTGCTTCCAGTTTCAATTATAGCGTACATAAATTATATCACTTCCAAAAAGGATGTCAATTCAATCAAACCACCGCGATCCTGTCAACCCCTCATTTTTAGATATCCCGTGCCGGGTTGACAATGCGGGCGGGATGCGGCAACCTCCGGGCATGGCTCGAGAGCTTCGCCGCAATATCCCGGGCCATTTATCATTTGGGAATGCTGAACGACCCCTTACTTGACACCGGCTTGAAGACGACATGGAAAACAGGAAAGACGGAAACCGGGCGGGCGGTTTGCGTGTGCCTTGTTCTGGCGCTGGCGGTTCTGGCTGTTTTTGGACAAACGGCCCATTTTGGCTTCGTCAATTACGATGACGACTTGAATGTCAATAAGAATCCAGTCGTGGAAAAGGGCTTGTCCGCCCAGGCCGTTGGCTGGGCCTTTACCCACCCGCAGACCTTCAACTGGGTTCCTCTGACAACGCTTTCCCACATGCTCGATTGCCAGATCTTCGGGCCGCGCGCGGGAGGACATCACCTTGTCAATGTCCTGTTGCACGGCGCCAACGCCGTATTGTTGTTTTTAGTGTTGCGGCAAATGACCGGCAGCCTGTGGCGCAGCGGGTTTGTGGCGGCGCTGTTTGCTGTCCATCCCTTGCGGGCCGAATCGGTGGCCTGGGTGTCCGAGCGCAAGGATGTGTTGAGCGGCTTCTTTTTCATGCTGGCCATCGGCGCTTATGTCCGGTACGTGGAAGAATTCAAAATTCAAAATTCAAAATTCAAAATTCAGTATGCGCTGACTCTGCTGTTTTTTGCCCTCGGTTTGCTGGCCAAGAGCATGGTGGCCTCGCTTCCGTTTGTGTTGTTGCTGCTGGATTACTGGCCGCTGGGGCGGATGAGGGGAATGCAAAATGCGGGATGCAAAATGCAAAATGCGGACGGCGGAGAGGAGAGAACTCCGACTGTGCCTTTTTGGGGGTTGGTGAAAGAGAAGATTCCGTTGTTCTTGCTTTCGGCCGGGTCGTGCGTGGCGACGGCGCTGGTGCCGGGACTGCTGATAACGGATGCCCGCCAACTTTCGCTCTTGGACCGCATCGCAAATGCCCTGGTTTCTTACGTGGTCTACCTGCGGCAAACGGTCTTCCCGGCGAATTTGGCCGCGCTTTATCCCTATGCTCCCGGCGGTCAGCCGGGGTGGAAGGCCGGGGCCGCCTTTGCCTTGTTGGCCGCCCTATCCGCATGGGCGCTCGTGTGGCGCAAGAAGCACCCCTGCCTGCTCATGGGCTGGCTCTGGTACTTGGGGATGCTGCTGCCGGTGATCGGGATCGTTCAAATATCGCAGGAGGCGGCCCATGCCGACCGCTATACTTATCTGCCGGCCATCGGTTTGACCATTGCAGGAACCTGGCTGGCGTGGGATTGGAGCCGGGGGTGGATGCGCCGGCGGGAGATTCCGGGCGTCTTGATGCTGGCGGTGATTGGCCTTCTGACGTACCGGGGCCATATCCAGACTTCGTACTGGAAAGAAAGCCAAACGCTGTGGACGCACACATTGGATTGCACCTCCGGCAACAGCTTTGCCCACTACAACCTGGGCGCTGCTCTTGCCGAGAAGGGAGAGTATGACAAGGCCTTCGCGCAATACTCGGAATCGCTGGAGATCAATCCGCAGCAGGGCTATGCCTGCAACAACTTGGGCAATATCCTCAAGCGGCGGGGGGACCTGGCAGGCGCCATCGCGCAATACCGCAAGGCCGCCGAACTCCAGCCCAAGCTCCTTGAAGTTCGTCTTAACTTGGGCGACGCGCTCGCCGTGACAGGACAACTCAATGAAGCCATCGAGCAATACAACAAGGCCGTGGAAATAAATCCCGCCAATGAAGAGGCCCGCTTCAACATGGCAGTTGCGCTTTTCCAGAAGGGTGATGCGGAGGGAGCCATCGCCCAATACCGGGTATTCCTGCAAATCCGGCCGGACAACGCGACCGCCCATAACAACCTCGCCTTGGCGCTGGCCAAGACAGGACGGGTGGAGGAAGCCCTCCTGAGCTATCGGCAGGCGATCAACATCAATCCCCAATATACGGACGCTTATTGGAACCTCAGTCTCGCCTTGATACGGAAGGGCGAAACCAAGCAGGCCATGGACTGCTTGCGCCAGTCCCTGGCCGTCCAGCCCGACCAACCCATTGTCCAGAACTTCCTTGCATGGCTGCTGGCAACCACCCCGGAAGCCTCGCTCCGGCATGGCGCGCAAGCCCTGGAGTTGGCTCAACGAGCCAGGGGATTGACAGGCGGCGGCAATGCCATGATTTTCCGCACCCTGGCCGCCGCTTATGCCGAAATGGGGCTTTATGCCGATGCGGCGTCCGCTGCCAGGCGCGCCCTCGAGATGGCAGCCGCGCAAGAGAACAACGCCCTCATGGCAGAATTGCAGAGCGAAATCAAACTCTACGAGGCCGAAAAGCCGATGCGCGATGCGCTGAATGGCCTCGAACCGCAACCAAACGATTTGAAACCCCAATAGCCCGCATTGCAAATCCCGCTGTGCGCCCTCACCATCCAAACAACCGCCGCATCGTTATTTTCATGAATTTTCGGTTTGGCGTTGACAAAAATGACTTGTGCTCTAATATAGATACGTGATGAGGGCGGTTTATATCAACCGCGGGAGGCGGGTCCCGCTGCCGGATCGGCAACGGTTTGCGCGGAGCAAACCGGCCGGTCGCCTTGCGCCGCAATGTGCCGGGATCTTTCAGTTTAACGAGGATTCCACCACGGATGAGGGTAGGGACGCCTCGCCGAGGCGTCCACGGGACGGACGGCTTCCCGATTCGGAATCGGGATCCCTACCTGCCAATTCTATATCCGCGCAATCTGGGAAAGAGGCTCAATTAAGGCTAAAATTAAGCTCAATTAAGGTTAATTAAGGTTAATTAAGGTTAATTAAGGTTAATTAAGGTTAATTAAGGTTAATTAAGGTTAATTAAGGCTAAAAAATGGAATTTTTGAGAAGATGCGGCAAAAAATGCCGGGTAGAGCCTACGGAGTGTTGGAGTGCTGGAGTAATGGGGAGGTGGTCAAATTTAGCCATTCACCACTTCGCCTCTCCACCACGCCAGTCACCGCCGTGCCAGGCTAATCAAGCCCAATCAAGGCTAATCAAGGCTAATCGTGTTATTTTTCCACGGGAACTCAAAAACGCGGTATATTCTGATAATTATGAAAATTAGAAAATCAAATGACCGGGGCCACTTCAATCATGGCTGGCTCCATACGTACCACACTTTCAGCTTCGCGGATTATTACGATCCGCGTTGGATGGGCTACCGCAGCCTGCGCGTCATCAACGAGGACCTGGTCCTGCCGGGCGAGGGGTTTGGGAGCCATCCGCACCAGGACATGGAGATCATCACTTACATGTTGAGCGGCGCGTTGGAACACAAGGATTCGATGGGCAACGGCCGCGTCATCCGCGCGGGCGAGGCGCAATACATGGCGGCCGGACGGGGCGTCATGCACAGCGAGTTCAATCCAAAGCCGGACGAAGCGGCGCACTTGTTGCAAATCTGGATTCAGCCCGATGAAAAGGGCGTCGCGCCGCGTTACGAGGAAAGGTCGCTGGCCGCGGCGGCGACCGGCAAGTGGCATCTGGTGACCAGCAAGACCGGACGGGATGGCTCGATGGCCATTCATCAAGATGCGGATCTTTGGCTGGCGAAGTTGGAGCCGGGACAGGAAGTGGCGCATGAACTGGCTGCTGGCCGCCACGCCTGGTTGCACGTTGCTGAAGGCAGGGTTGCCGTCCACGGGCAGGAACTGGCCGCCGGAGACGCGGCGGCGCTGGACGGCCGATGCGCGGTCGAAGGGAAGGCTCTGGCACGTTCGCAAGTCCTTCTATTTGACCTCAACTAAACCCGCGGCAAGAGTTTTTGTGTCGAAAGTTTTTGTTCCCTATTTTGAGGGCTTCGTTTATCACTTGGGCCATGCCGAATGATCCACCAATGTCCGCCGGCGGCGGGCGGGACGCGGGCGGGCATCCGCATGTCCCGCCGGAGGCGCGCATGGCGGAATGCACGGCGCGGGCGATCATCCTGGGAACCGTGCTCGGGGTCATTTTCGGCGCGTCGTCACTTTACCTGGTGCTCAAGGTGGGAATGACCGTCAGCGCCTCGATTCCGGTCGCCGTCATTTCGCTCACGCTGTTCCGGCTCTGGGCCAGGCTCTTCGGAACTTTCGGAGCCAGGGACGCGACTATTCTGGAGAATAATATCGTGCAGACGGCCGGCTCGGCGGGCGAATCCATCGCCTTCGGCGTGGGGGTGACGATGCCGGCCATCCTCATTCTGGGCTACGATCTGGAGATGACGCGCGTGATGCTGGTCGCCCTGCTGGGGGCATGGCTGGGCATCCTGATGATGATTCCGTTGCGCCGGGCCTTGATCGTGCAGCAGCACGGCGTGTTGAAATACCCGGAAGGCACCGCTTGCGCCGAAGTGCTCAAGGCGGGGGAGAGGAGAGTTGTGAATCAGCGAATCAGTGAGTCAGTGAGTTGCGCGGAGGCGGGCAAGGCGGGGGATGGGGGGCAATCAGCGGCGGTCACAGACCGCCGCGACAGTGGCGCGGGCGGCGCGGCCGTTTTTGCCGGCTTCGGCGTCGGTTTGGTCTATAAGGCGGCCATGTCGGCTTTCAAGGTCTGGAAGGACACGCCGGAAAAGATTTTCGGCGCGCCCTTCACCGGCGGTTCCATTGCGGCCGAAATATCGCCGGAGCTTTTGGGCGTCGGGTATGTCATCGGCCCGCGGATTTCCGCCATCATGGCCGCAGGCGGCGTGTTGTCGTATCTAGTGCTGATACCGATGATCAAGTTCTTCGGGCAGGGAGCGGCGGCGGCGATTGCGCCCGGGCGGATCCCGATCAAGGAGATGGCGCCGGATGACGTTCGCGGCGCGTATATACTTTACATCGGCGCGGGGGCGGTGGCGACGGGGGGCATCCTCAGCCTGGCCCGCTCGCTGCCGCTGATCTGGCGTGGAATCAGGGCCGGGTTGTCCGATTTTGGCGCGTCGGCGCAGACGGCGCGGGCGGATGTGCCGCGCACGGAGCGGGACCTCTCGATGAAGTTTGTCGGCCTGGGATGCCTGGCGCTGATCGCGGCGATTCTGGCCGCGCCGTCGCTGCACATGAACCTGGTCGGCGCGGTTCTTATCGTGCTGTTCGGCTTTCTATTCGTCACGGTTTCGTCGCGGCTGACGGGGGAAATCGGCTCGTCGTCGAATCCGATTTCCGGGATGACGGTGGCGACATTATTGTTGACATGTCTGATCTTCCTCCTGGCCGGATGGACCGGCCCGGCCTATTTCGTCACGGCGTTGTCGGTGGGCGGCATAGTTTGCGTGGCGGCCTCCAACGGCGGCGGCACGTCGCAGGATTTGAAGACCGGATACCTGCTGGGGGCGACGCCGCGGCTGCAACAGATCGCCATTTTGATCGGCGCGGCGGCGTCCGCCCTGGTGCTGGCGCCCGTTCTGATGAGCCTCAATGACGCCGGAACGGTGTATGTGCCGGCGGCGCAAGTGGCGCCGGGCCTGGCCGCCCCGGCGGGAACGGACCTTGCGCGGACGGAGAAGTTGCGCGGACCGCAGGCGCGGACGGATGGGACCAATTACCGCGTCTGGCAAAAAGCCGATGAACTTGGCGGGCGCTCCGGCAAGTACCTGGTGGATGCCGGCGGCGCGGCGGTCTATTACGTGGATCCCGGCATTAACGGCGAGTTCAAGAAGCGACCGGACGGGACGCCGGTAAGGAAGTATCCGGTTCCCAAGGCCACGCTGGTATCGTACATCATCAAGGGGATTCTGGATTCGAAATTGCCCTGGGGATTGGTGTTGTTCGGCGCGATGATTTCGGCGGTGCTGGAAATGTCGGGCATTCCTTCGCTGGCGTTCGCGGTGGGGGTTTATCTTCCCATATCCTCCTCCACGCCGTTGCTGGCGGGGGGCATCGTGCGATGGCTGGTGGACCGCCGCCAGCGCCACACCTTGCGCGACGCCGGGCTGACCGAGGCGCAGCTTAACGCGGAAAGCGACAAAAGCCCCGGCGTCCTGCTGGCCAGCGGCTACATCGCGGGCGGCGCCATTGCCGGCATCGTCATCGCTTTCATGGCCGGGGTGTTGACGGACCAGGACGCCGCCGTCACGTTTTGGGCCGAATCACACAATCCCTTCTATGCCGGCGCGCATTCCGACTGGCTGGCGTTGATTCCATTCGCGCTGCTGGCCGGTTTGCTGTATTGGGTCGGGCGCGGGAACAGATCCACATCGCGAAGCGTAAAATCCGCGAGAAATGAAAACGAAGATTTACATTGACGCCTGCTACACTAATGCGGCGGCAGGCTTGCCCGCAATTGACATACTGTCGCCGCCGGAACTTTGAGTTTATGATTTACTTTGACTATCGGAAGGCGGGGCGCGAGGCCGGAATTCCCGCCGACAAGCTGGATCAGCTCGCGGAACTTTGCAGGCTTGAAGAACCGCACGATCCCATGCTGGCAGAGTTGCATACGATGCGCGCCTGCATGGCCATCCAGCATGGGCGGATCACCATCGAGGAGGCTCTGGCGGAGGCCCAAAAGCTGGCGGCCTGAGTTGGGTCATTTGTCTATCAAAACCTCTGGGTCATCTTGCAAAGGTTATTTCTTGACTGCGCATAAATGACTTCCCGGCAGATTCACCTTTTCCCTGCCGCCAGCGGCGCGGCTTTGCGATAGACACTCTGGCCGGTGCGCGAAACGTGCGCGCGGAGACCGGGATGATGGATCGCGGCCAGGGCCAGAACGTCAAAATCAAAGGGCAGCGGCAGATCGCCGAGTTCCAGGGCAATGTTCCTGGCTTCGAGCCGGGAGAGCTTCCCGTGCAAGGCAAGATCCACGCCGGAACGCGGCTGCTGCCGTCCAGGCGGACGCGAGCCGAAGACGACGGCCTCCTCCACCGCCGGATAGCGGACAAGAACGCCGCGAATGGCATCCAAAACATCTTCAGAAAGGCCAAACTTCATGGTTTTCCAAAAAGGGCGTCAATGTCCTGCGCACCGTGATAGACATCGTCTTCGACGCACGGATCAAGGATGTATCTGGACATTAGAAGCTGATTCTCTTATCCGTTTGCGGAGACGGCGAAACACCTCCTCACCTTTAACACCTTTGCCTCGGTCAAGGCGGTCAATGCTTTGCACCAACTGATCTTCCAGTTCTTCAAGCGTGTTCGGCGCTTTGGGCAGACGCACGGTCCGGTCCTCCTTAAGACGGCGGAGACCGGCGCGGATGACTTCGCTGGCGGTCTGATAAAGGCCGCTTTCGACTTCTTTCTCCACAAACTTTGCCAATTCCGGCGTCAGCGATATATTCATTATGCAAACTCCGCGAAATTTACTTCATTGGTTATGATACCATGAATAATAGGAATGAGTCAAATCCTGTTATTGGCCTCGCAGGTCGCCCGCTCGAACATCCTGCAAATTTGGCTAATCCCCGCCCCTGCTCTTTCTGGCCGCGGTATTCCGCAGGATGGCCTTGCCGTATTCGCGGTTCATTTGCGCGATGAAGTCCAGGCTGATTTCCTTGGGACAGACCGCTTCGCACGAACCGGTCACCGTGCAGTTGCCGAATCCCGCCTCGTCCATCGTCCGAACCATGCTGAGCACGCGCCGTTCGCGCTCGGCCTTCCCCTGAGGCAACGCGGCCAGATGCGACACTTTGGCGGCCACGAACAGCATGGCCGAGGCGTTCTTGCACGCCGCCACGCACGCCCCGCACCCGATGCACGCAGCCGCATCCATCGCCGCCTCCGCCGCCGTCTTGGCAACCGGCAGCGCGTTGCCGTCCGGCGCCCCGCCCGTGTTGACAGACACAAATCCGCCGGCCTGCATGATCCGGTCAAAGGCGCTCCGGTCCGTGATCAAGTCCCGGAGCACCGGGAACGGGCGCGCGCGCCACGGCTCGATCAGGATCGTCTGCCCGTCCTGGAAATGGCGCAGATGCAACTGGCACGCCGTCGTGCCGGTCCGTCCCCCGTGCGCCCGGCCGTTGATGACCATGGAGCACGTCCCGCAAATCCCTTCGCGGCAATCGGAATCAAACGCAATCGGCTCCTCGCCCCGCACAGTCAACTCCTCGTTCACCGTGTCGAGCATCTCCAAAAAGGACATGTCGCTCAAAACACCCCTTGCTTCGTAACTGACGAAATGGCCCTGGCTCTGAGCATCTCTTTGCCGCCAAACTTTGAGAATGAGGTTCATTTGTGGCTCGCGTTGCAGCGTCGGGCCTGTGGCTCGACCCAAGTCGGGTTCATTTGTAACTCCTCGCGCTCATGTGGACTTCCTCATACACGAGCGGTTCCTTGTTCAAGATCGGCGGTTTGCCCGCGCCGGCAAATTCCCAGGCGGCGACGTAGGCGAAATGCTCGTCGTCGCGCAGCGCTTCCCCGTCCGCCGTCTGGAATTCCGTGCGGAAATGCCCGCCGCACGATTCGCGCCGGTGCCGGGCGTCCAGGCAGAGCAATTCGGCGAATTCGAGAAAGTCGGCCACGCGCCCCGCGTATTCCAGCGTCTGGTTCAATTCCTCGTTGCGGCCGGTGACTTTGACATCCTTCCAAAATTCCGCGCGCAAGGCCGGGATTTCCCGCAAGGCCGCTTCCAGCCCCTTCTCATCGCGGGCCATCCCGCATTTCTCCCAGAGCAGGCTCCCCAGTTGTTTGTGAAACCAATTGACCGTGCGCTTGCCGTTGACGGCCAGCAACCGCCGGGTCGTTTCCGCGACCGCGGCAATGGCCTGCTGAAATTCCGGCTGGGACGCGGCCGCCTGGGGCTGTTTGGCCGTCGCCAGGTAATCCCCAATGGTGTAAGGGACGACAAAATAGCCGTCGGCCAGGCCCTGCATCAGCGCGCTGGCTCCGAGGCGGTTGGCGCCGTGATCGGAAAAATTCGCCTCCCCCAGCACAAACAGCCCGGGTACCGTGCTCATCAAGTTGTAATCCACCCACAGCCCGCCCATGGAATAATGGACCGCCGGATAAATCCGCATTGGCGTCCGGTACGCGTTTTCGCCGGTGATCTTCTCGTACATGTCAAATAGATTTCCATAACGCTCCCTCACGGCCGCCTCGCCCAGACGCTGGATCGCTCCGGCGAAATCCAGATAGACCCCGCGTCCGCCCGGCCCGGCGCCGCGCCCCTCGTCGCAGACCTCCTTGGCCGCGCGCGAGGAAATGTCGCGCGGGGCGAGGTTGCCGAAGCTGGGATACTTGCGCTCCAAGTAATAATCGCGCTCCGCCTCCGGAATGTCCCCCGGCGCGCGCGTGTCGCCTTTTTTCTTTGGCGCCCAAACCCGGCCGTCATTGCGGAGGGATTCGGACATGAGGGTCAGTTTGGATTGATGCTCGCCGCTGACCGGGATGCAGGTGGGGTGAATCTGCGTGTAACAGGGATTGGCAAAAGCCGCGCCTTTCTTGTAGGCGCGCCAGGTCGCGGTGACGTTGCAGCCCCGGGCGTTGGTGGAGAGATAAAAGACATTGCTGTAACCGCCGGTCGCCATCACCACCGCGTCGCCCGCGTGCGCGGAAACCGCCCCGGTCACCAGGTCGCGCGCGATAATCCCCCGGGCATGGCCATTGACAACCACCAAGTCCAGCATCTCGGTCCGCGGATACATCGTGACTTTTCCGGCGGTGATCTGGCGGCAGAGCGCCTGGTAGGCGCCCAGCAAAAGCTGCTGCCCGGTCTGGCCGCGCGCGTAAAAGGTCCGCGACACCTGCGCGCCGCCAAAGGAGCGGTTGGCCAGCAGGCCGCCGTACTCGCGCGCGAACGGCACGCCTTGCGCCACGCATTGGTCAATTATATTGACGCTCACCTGCGCCAGCCGGTACACGTTCGCCTCGCGCGCGCGAAAATCGCCGCCCTTGACCGTGTCGTAAAACAGCCGGTACACGCTGTCGCCGTCGTTTTGATAATTCTTGGCGGCGTTGATGCCGCCTTGCGCGGCGATGCTGTGCGCGCGCCGCGGGCTGTCCTGGTAACAGAACGCCTTCACGTTGTAGCCCAATTCGGCCAGCGTCGCCGCGGCCGACGCCCCCGCCAATCCGGTCCCCAGCACGAGGATGTCGTGCTTCCGTTTGTTGGCCGGGTTGATCAGTTTGAGGGCGAACCGGTGCTGGTCCCATTTTTGGGCGAGCGGCCCGGCGGGAATTTTGGCATCCAGTTTCATGGGCGGCGATTTCTATGGGGTCGCTTGAATCAGTTTGAACAACACGGCCAGCGGAATGGAACTATAACCGAGGAAAATCGCCAGCGCTCCCCACCGCGCCACTCCGTCCAGCAACGGCGCGTAGGAGTTCTTTTTCCAGCCCAGCGATTGCCACATCGCGCTCGCGCCGTGGCTCAGGTGCAGGCACAGCAGGCCGACGCCCGCGATATAGAAAAGCGACACCCACAAATTGCCGAATCCCGCGATGATCATCCCGTACACATCGTGCCGCCCCTGCTTGTCGAGCAATGGCGCGAAATCCCGGCCCGTCAGGTTCACCGCCGGCACCATCACGGTGTAGTGGAGCAAATGATAAATGATAAACACCGCCACAATCACCCCGCTCCACACCATCGTTCGCGCGGCATAACTGGCGGCGGTCGGCTCCCAGACGGCGTAGTCCACGGGGCGGGCGGCGACGTTCTCCTGCGTCAGGGTGCTGGCGGCCCAAATGTGCAGCGCCACGCAAACCAGCAGGACGATGCGGGCCGGCCAGATGATTTCCGGGTTGGATTGCAGGAAATGGGCATAGGCATTGATATGGTCCGGCCCCATGAAGACTTGCAAATTGCCGAGCAGATGCCCGATGACAAAAAGGAACATCACGCCGCCGGTGGCGGCCATGACATACTTCCTCCCGAGCGAGGAGCAGAACAAATTGCGCAACAATTGAGTCATTTGAGCCTGGCGACATCAGGCCAGAAACTGATGCAACATTAGCTGGGCGCATCAGAAAGGTCAATGATTTTGCGCATTATCCATTAGGTATTAGCCGGCATGATTTGCGCATGATTGACAATAAACGAAACTAATTGGCAAAGCCGCCCATGATAAAGCGCAGCGGCGCCCGGCAGAGCGCCGCACTATTCGCCTTGCATTGTCGCGCCGCCCCAGACTCCGGGCAAAAATAACTTCCGATTTTGTCGGCGCGCCTTGGAACAAAGGCGTTTCGGAACGCATGAAAATCCGAACGATTTGATTGACAATTGGTCATTGAAAATTGGTCATTGGCAAATGAGGCCGCCTCGCGCTGCACCGCGGGAAGCGCCATCGGCGCGACATCTTTGTAGAACCAAACCGAGGAAGAGGTTCTAGCTCCGTCAGGAGCGGCATCTTCGTTCGCCAAAGATATCGCCCCTACGGGGCTTTGGGGGTTTGGTTCCGGGGGTTCTACAAAGATATCGCGCCTGCGGCGCTTGGCCGCAGACGACAATTGCCATTGACAAATTTTCAATAACCAATTCTCAATTGCCTTCAAAATTGCGCCTCATTATCGGAACTTGTTCTTGCGCGCGCCCTCCTACGCTTCCCGTTTCTTTGGGGAATAGGTGTGGGTGGCCAGACCGTAGAAGGACTCGGCGGCTTCCATGATCGTCTCGGACAGGGTCGGATGGGGATGGACGCATTCGGCCAGGTCGCGCACGTTGCCGCGCATTTCCACGACTACAACCGCTTCCGCAATCAGCTCGCCCGCGCCGTAGCCCACGATGCCCGCTCCCAGAACGCGCTCGGTCTCAGAGTCAATAAGAAGTTTTGTCAGCCCCTCCGCGTGGTCAAACGTCATCGCGCGGCCGGAGGCGGCCCACGGGAATTTGGCGACTTGCACCGCGATGCCCCGTTCCTTTGCCTCGGCCTCGGTCAGGCCGCACCAGGCCACTTCGGGATCGGTGAAAACGACGGCGGGTATGATGACGCCCGCGGTGGTGCCCGCCCGGCCCAGGATGGTTTCCACGGCGATGCGCCCCTCCTTGCTCGCTTTGTGCGCCAGCAGAACGCCGCCGGCAATGTCGCCAACAGCCAGGATGGCCGGGTCGGCGGTCTCCTGCCGGTCGTTGACTTTGATGAAGCCGCGCTCGTCCTGCTCCACCTTCGTGTTCTCCAAACCGAGGTCCCGGCAGCGCGGCACGCGCCCGACGGACACCAGCACGCGGTCGTACAGTTCCTCCCGCGGCGTCTTGTCCGGGCCTTCGGTGACGGCGAGGATTTTTTTGCCCTTGGTCGCCATTTGCGTGACTTTGGTCTTGAAGCGCAGTTCGCGGAAAGTGGCCTGGGCGTGTTTCAAAACGGGCCGCACCAGGTCGGGGTCCGCGCCGCTGAGGATGGTGTCCAGCGCTTCGACCACGACGACTTTGCTGCCGAGGTTGGCATAGACGCCGCCCAATTCCATGCCGATGTAACCGCCGCCCACGATGAGCAAATCCTCCGGCACGTCCTCCACTTCCAGCGCCTCGGTGGAAGTCATCACGCGCGGATTGCCGAGGTCAAAGGCCTTGGGCAGGGCCGCGTTGGAGCCGACGGCGACGATGGCCTTTTCAAAATTGACGAATTGCTGCCCTTCCGGTGTTTCCACGCGCAGGGTGGTCGAGTTCTCGAAATAGCCGCGCCCTGTCAAGACTTGGACGCCGCGTTTCTTGGCCAAAAACGAAACGCCGCCAGCCAGCCTTTCGACGATGGAATTCTTCCACGCGCGCAATTTGTCCAGTTCGATTTGCGGGGGGCCGAAGGTGATGCCGCGATGGGCCGATTCGCGCGCCTCGACGATCATCCGGGCGGCGTGCAGCAGGGCTTTGGAGGGAATGCAGCCGCGGTTGAGGCAGACGCCGCCGAGCCGTTTATCCTGCTCGACGAGGAGGACTTTTTTGCCGAGATCGGCGGCATAAAACGCGGCCGCGTAACCGCCCGGGCCTGCGCCCAGAACCAGGATGTCAGTGTTCATTGTGTCCATGGGATGGAGTGTTGGAGTGGTGGAGTGTTGGAGTGTTGGAGTTATTGGGGTTGGGGCGTGCAATGGCAGGCGGCGTTGGTCTCTTGGATCACGAGATGGTCTATCCAATCGCCTGTCGTCTGTTTTCTTTTCACATCACTCCATTCCTTTCTCGTCAAAGTGTTCAAATCCGTTCACGATTTCGAGCAGGAACCGGACGGCCGCGCCGCCGTCAATGACACGGTGATCGTACGACAGCGCCAGCGGCAGCATGAGGCGCGGTTCGATGCGGCCTTCGCGCGCGACCGGTTTGAGCGCGCCGCGGCCCATGCCCAGAACGGCCACTTCCGGGCGGTTGACAATGGGCGTGAAATGGCCGCCGCCAATGCCGCCCTGGTTGGAAATGGTGAAGGAACCGCCTTGCAGTTCTTCCAGCGAAATTTTGCGGTCGCGCGTTTTGGCCGCCAATTCGCCCAGTTCCTTCGAGAGGGCCATCATATTCTTCTTGTCAGCATCGCGCACCACCGGGACAATCAAGCCCTGCTCGGTGTCCACCGCCAGGCCGATGTGAAAGTACTCCTTCCAGACCAGTTCCCCGGCGGCTTCGTCCAGGCTGGTGTTGAAAATGGGATGCTTCTTCAGCGCCGCCGCCACAATGGCCAGCGCGAAGGCGGTCAGCGTCAGCCGCGCCCCCTTTGCCTCGAAAGCCGCGGCGTGATTTTTCCGCAGTTCATTCAGAGCGGTGATGTCCGCCTCGTCGAACTGGGTGACGCGCGGCACGCTGTTCCAGCTTTGCGCCATCCGCTCCGCAATGAGCCGCCGCAGCGGGGTGAGCGGACGCCGGGCGATGGGTCCCCACTTGGAAAAATCAATGCGCGCGGGCGGCGGCGGGGCGGGCGTCCCGGCGGCGGCTGGGCGCGGCTGGGCGGCCAACTGTTGCAACTGTTCGATGTAAGCGCGCACGTCCTCCATGACAATCCTCCCGCCCTGTTCGCTGCCGCGAATTTTCGACAGATCAATTCCCAACTCGCGCGCCATGCGGCGGATCGAAGGCGAAGCGGCCGGTTCCGCGCCGCCGGGGGCCTCCTCCTCCGCCGGCTGCGTTTCCGGCGCCTGGCGGGCGGGCGGCGGCGGCGCGACGGGGGGAGCGCGGCGTCCGGCGGACGGCGGTTTGGCCGGGGCCGGTTTGGCGGCGGGAACGGTTGTGGCAGGGTCAATGGAAAGAATCGGCTGGCCGACCGCGATTTTCTCGCCCACAGCGACGATAATCTTTGTCACCTTGCCGGCGGCGGAGGCGGGGACGGGCGCGATGGCCTTGCCGGTTTCCAATTCGATGAGGCCCTGGCCTTTGGCGATGGCATCGCCGATCTTGACCAGGATGCTCACGACATTGCCGGAGTCAGCGCCTTCCCCGAGTGGAGGGAGTTTCAGGTCCATAGAACAGTTGCAACTAGGCTGCGTTGAAAAATCATGTTCCGCACAACTTCCCGGCCATCGTAAGTTGTGATCTTGAGGAAACAAGAAAAAAAGCGCGGAGGGCGGGGGGCCGGGTGGAAAGCGGCGCTGGCGCGCGCGCACTCCACGGCGGCCTCCCGGCCGCATGGCCCGGGCGCGAAGCGCCGTGGAGTGCGGAACGACAGTTCCGCTTTCGTCCTCCCCTTCCGTCCCTCGCAGGAACGGCGGCAAGGCGGCGCTGGCGCGCGCGCACTCCACGGCGGCCTCCCGGCCGCATGGCCCGGGCGCATCCCGGCTGATGGAAACATCTCTGCTTTCTTCTTTCATAACCTCTGCCATTTCAGCATGGATTCAGTCGTTCCTTGCAATTCTGGCTCATAGAAATTGCCTTTTTTTAGGCTTAATTAGGCTTAATTAACCTTAATTAGCCTTAATTAGCCTTAATTAGCCTTAATTAGGCTTGATTAGGCTTGATTACGAAATTTCGCAATTAGTTGTAAGTTGGTCATATATTACGGATGGCGGGCTGGACGCGGCGCCGACGGCATGGGGACTTGGCGGCGGATGGCCATCCGCCGCTGCGACCATGTTGCCTTCGTGCCTCACGCGGACTATTTAATCATAGGCTCTAATTTTTGTCAAGGCCTCGTTGCGCAAATTCCCGTCCTGGTGCGCATGTCGCTTTCTTGGGTGGCGGTTTCCGGTTCTTACTCTTAATCTTGATCTTACTCTTAATCTTAATCTCCATCGTGAAGAGAAGAAGAGATTAAGATTAGGATTAAGATTAAGATTAGGAGTGGATACCGAAGCAAGTGGGCGCCCGGGGGATTTTGCGCGTTCGGTACGGGCTTGACGGGATTGGCGGTCGGGGGTTGACTGCGGCAATGTCATGGTCTGCCTGCCGCTGATCGAACGGGAGTTGCGCGTGGCGCTGCGCAAGCAACGCCCGGCTCAGGGCCGCTTCAAGGTCGCCGCGCTTTCGGTCGCATGCTCGATGCTCTGGCTGGGTTATGCCGCGCTTTCCGGCGACCGCGGCGTGGGTTTGCCGCTGGAACTGGGGCTGTGCGTGGCGGGGCTTTACTTCGTGGTGCAGGTTCCGATGTTGACCGCCGGCGCGCTGGCGGAGGAGCGCCGCAATCAAACGCTCGGGCTGTTGTTCTTGAGCGGGTTGGGAGCGGTGGAGGTCTTTGCCAGCAAGTTCCTCAGTTCCGCCCTGATCGCCTTCACCAACTTGCTGGCGATTTTCCCGATGCTGGCGTTGCCGTTCCTGCTCGGCGGGGTTTCGTATCCGTTGTTTATCGCCATCATTTGCGGGCTGCCGGTTCTGATGTTGTTCGCGCTGGCGCTCTCGCTGCTGGCTTCGGTGCTGACGCGGGAGGATACGACGGCGGTGGTTCTGGCCAACGTGCTGGGGGCGCTGCTCTGCGCGCTGCCGCCGGCAGTTTACCTGGTGGAATCTCATTTTTCGCCTCTCGCCAGACCTTCCCTGTGGTGGTTGCGAATGAGTCCGGCCTACGGTCCGTTCCTGGTGGGGCGCGGCTTTACATCCGGGTTTCGCGCGAGCGAACAGGCGGAGTTTTGGCCGAACCTGGCTTTGACGGCGGGCTGGGCGGTGTCAGCCCTGGGCGCGGCGGCGTTTGCCTTGAAGCGAGTCTGGCGGGAACGTGATGAGGAGGAGGGAATCAGCGTCTGGCGCGGGAAGTGGCGCGAGTTCGTGCATGGCGGCCGGGAAAGCCGCCGGCGATTGGGGCGCGCGTGGCTGGACGAGAACCCATTCGCCTGGCTGGCCGGCCGGGACCGGCAGCCGGCGATGTTGTGCTGGCTGGTGATTGGCGGGATCGTCGTGGCATGGTTTTTGTGCTGGGCGGTTTGGCCGGGGCAGTGGTTGACCGCGATAAATACGTTCGTCACCGCGCTGCTGCTGAACACGGTGCTGGCCTGGCTGACCCGGTTCGCCGCCGCCCAGGCGGTCAGCCAGGGACGGCGGGACGGCACTTATGAGTTGCTGCTGACCACGCCCTTGACGCCAGGCGAAATTGCGCAGGGCACGCTGGTCTCGTTGCGGTGGCGATTCCGGGGGGTTGCGGCCTTTGTCATGTCGCTGAATGTCCTTCTGATGCTGGGCGGGGAGGCGGCAAGGCGATGGACCGCCGGCGCGCTGTTCGTGTATTTGAGCCTGTGGCTGTGTCTGCTGGCCTGGACTTGGAGCCTCGGCCACCGTTGGGGGCGCATGTTCCCGGTGATGTGGGCCAGCCTGAACTGCGGACGGCCGGCTTACGCGGTCTGGCGGGCCACGGGCAGCGGCGCTTCCGGCTCCAGATGGTATCTCTGGATTTGGATTTTTAATTTGTACAATATGCGGAATGTGAGGCTGGGATTTCAGAATTTCCCGACCGGCTCGCGCGGCGAGATAGTGTTCGCCTCATGTTTCACTTTTATCTGGCTGATTTGGCTCGTGAAGGGCGGTTTTGCCAGCCGCGGGAAGGTGGGGGATTACCGATGGGATCCCGGCGCGAAGGATTGGCTGCCGGTGCGATCTCCCGACTTGCGCAAGCCATACGAGGTTTCAAGCTGGATGCGGTCTGACAAGTGGGGGGCGCATTCACCTGTCTTCCGCCCTAACGTGCAGTTGGAACGGGGTTGCCAAAGCCGGCTGGTCGCCGAGTTCCGCCAGATCGCGCGGGAGCCGTTGCCGGAACCGAACGATCCGGGTTTCAAGAAATGGAATGTGCAGGAGCGTTTTCCAGGGCGCCCCACGGAATTTGAACCGGCGCGCCGGAGCTATCCCAGTCCCGGAGACGAAGAGGCCAGGACCATCGAAGTCGTCATCGTGGAGCTTATCCGGAGCGGCGACAAGAGCGCGGCGGTGAAATTGGCGCGGGAGTTGTACGGCTACTCGCAGTACCAGGCGGTCGCATACGTGGAGAATTTGGACACGGGAGATGGGAAGCCACCCGAGCCGGGGAAGAAACCGGCGCCGCCCAGTCGGAGCGTGTGAAAGCGGCGCTGGCGCGCGCGCACTCCAAGGCGGCCTCCCGGCCGCGCGCCCTGAGCGCGAAGCGCCGTGGAGTGCGGAACGCCAGTTCCGCTTTGGCCTTGAAACAGGCGCGTTCGACCCATTTTGAGAATTCTATCTTACACCGCCGGGGCGGAATCCTGTTTGACAGATGGTTCCGGGCATCGTATATAAGTCCCGTAATGGGGAATCGCAAAATTGGGTAATCACTAAAATAAAAACAACAATTGTATGCCTATCAAAATTGGTTCCAAAGCACCCGACTTCACGCTGAAATCCAAAGCCGCCACCGGGCTGGTGGATGTCAAACTGAGCGATAATTTCGGGAAGAAAAACACCGTGCTGCTTTTTTTCCCGGCGGCGTTCACCGGCGTTTGCACGCAGGAAATGTGCGAGATCAGCGCCGGCATGGGCCAGTACGCCCGCCTGAGCGCGGCCGTCATCGGCATCAGCATTGACACCCCGTTCGCCCAGGAAGCGTGGGCGAAACAGGAAAAAATCAGCATCACGCTGGCCAGCGATTTGAACAAGAAGGTGATCAAGGACTACGACGTGGTCTTTCCCAACCTGGCCGGCATCGGCGACACGGCGGCGCGGGCGGCTTTTGTAATTGACAAGAAAGGCGTCGTGCAATACGCGGAGCAAACCCCCTCGCCCAAGGAATTGCCCAGTTTCGACGCGGTCAAACAGACCTTGACCAAGCTCGGTTAAAGGATGTGGCAAGTCTCCATCACCGCCTCCGCCGCGCGCGAGGAGGCGGTAGTTGGTTTGCTGGAGGGGACTTTTCGGGTCCCCGCCGCGGTTTATCACGACCTCCGCACGGGCAAACAGAGCGTCACCGTTTACCCGTCCCGCCTGCCGATGGCGCCGCGCCGGGCGCGGGCGGCGCTGGGCCGCGCGTTGCGCCGGTTGTTCCCGGAGCGGGTTGGCATCGTCATCCGAAACTTGCCGCGGGAGAATTGGGCGGAGTCGTGGAAGCGCCATTTCAAGCCGTTGGAAATCGGCCGCGCGCTCCTCATCAAACCGGGCTGGAGCCGGCGGCGCGCGCGGCCCGGCCAGCGCGTGGTGCGGCTGGACCCCGGGCTGAGTTTCGGCACCGGCCATCATCCCACCACTTCCTTCTGCCTCGGACAATTGGCCGCCTGCCGCCGCCCCGGCTGCGCCCAGTCCTTTTTGGACATCGGTTGCGGTTCCGGCATTCTTGCCATCGCCGCCGCCAAACTGGGCTACGCGCCCGTGCGGGCGTTTGATTTCGATCCCCAGGCCATCCGCGTCAGCCGCGCCAATGTCCGCGCAAACCGCGTGCAAGAGCGCGTGCGGCCCCGCCGGCAGGATCTCGCCCGCCTGCCCGCGCGCAGCCGGCGGCGCTGGGAGGTGATATGCGCCAACCTCACGGCGGATTTGCTGGCGAGCCAGGCCGGAAAAATCCGCGCCCGCCTCAAACCGGGCGGGCAACTGATCGTGGCCGGCATTCTGCGGACGGAATTCCGCCGAATTTGTGAAAGATTTGCGACTTTCGGGTTGACATTGGCCGAAAATGAGGTAAAGAAAGATTGGCATTCAGGACGATTTGAATCGCCTGTTTGTTTGGGGAGATACGCAGCAAAGCGGCGCGGGTAAGAAGTTGCGCGCCGCTTTGTTTTGGCAGTTTTGAGAAGAGCATCGCCTGTTGGCGACAACAGAGATGCGGTCAAAAAAAAACGCTGTATGACGAAAACGTTTAACTTGATCCACCAAGCCATTCGCAATACCAAACACGCCTTCCGCCAGACCGATCAACGACCGGCCAAGGCCCAGCAACACCGCTACGAGCGCCGCAAAGCAAAGGAAATCATCCGGCTCAACGACTGGACCACCGAGCCGGAATTTTAACTACTTTGCGCCGCGGCGGTTGAGTTCCCGGCACAAATTCCGCAAATCCTCAATAGTCGGCTCGCGGGGTTCTAGTTCGGAGGACGGGTGATCATTCGCAATAGCCATTGGTCCGCTTCCTCGTGGGTTTTGAAACGATGCACGCCGCGCGGCACACGCGCGCCTCCAAAAGCCTTGCGCCAGGCGATGGACTCGGCCTTGTTGCTGGTCACGGTGGACAGCGCATCCGGCGTTTTGGTGCGCCGGCCAACGACGCGGTCAATCTTTTCCTCGACGTTGATGGGCGGTTTTTTCACGGCGTTTCCAGCATAGACTGCGCCGCGCGACAAAGCAAGGCTGCCGGGGAGCAAATTGGCGGGCGCAGGTCACTCTTTTGGGTGGCCGTTTCCGGTTCTCAATCTTAATCTCCATCATACAAGCGCGTTGGACATGAAAGAAAACGAGAAAAGGAACCGGCATTTCATTCTCATTATGGGATGCGTCTTTGCGGCGGGGGCCTGCTTGCGCTTGCAGAATCTGTCTTCGCAGATTCTCCTGGATGACGAGTGGCTGGGCCTCAATGCGGTCCTGGGCAAGTCCTGGTTCGAGGTTCTCACTCAATTCAATCCTGTGGACAACACCAGCCTGCCGTATGACATTTATACTCTCGCTCTGCTTCGTGGCTTTGGCTGGTCGGAATTCACGCTTCGGCTCCCGGTCATCCTGGCCGGGCTTTTGAGCCTCGCCGTCCTGCCGCTTTTGGTCAGGAATGTGTTGCGCGAACGTGTGGCGCTGATCTTTGCCGGTCTCCTGGCCATCGCGCCGTTTCTGATCTTTTACAGCCGCTATGCGCGGGCTTATGCTGTTGTGGCCTTGTGCTGCTTTTCCGCGCTGCTGTTGCTCCATCAATGGCTGACTACGGGCAAGCTTGGTTATGCCATCGGTTTTGTCGTGGCCGGCGCTTTTTCCATCTGCGCGCATCTGTTTTCCATGATTGCGGTTTTAGCGCCTTTGGGGACCGCCGTTGGGGTGGCCCTGTTCGACCGATCCACGGGGGCGTCGTCACCACGCCGGCAAATCATCGCGCCCTTGCGCCATCTTGTTATCGCGGCCCTGCTTCTGGCGGCTCTGCTGGTGCCGCTGTGCCTGCCGGTGCTTCGCGAGAGCGCCAAACTGCCGTGGGGAAGGGGAAACATGACTCTGGAAGCGGTCTGGCAGGCGGCCACACTCCTCAGCGGCACGGCGAACGGCCCGCTGAACGCCCTGTTTTACATGCTCTTGCTGGCGGGCTTCGTCTTGCTGTTCCAACAAAATCGGCTCCTCGGTTGGACCTTCCTTTCGGCCATCGGCGCTTACCCGGTGGTTTTCGCGGCCAGCCGACCCACGGGACTGGACACCGGGGCGGTGATGCTGCGTTACATGATCGCCGTGGTGCCTGTAAGCTTGACACTTGTGGCGCTGGCCCTGGACGGCCTGATAACCCGCGCGCAACAGATTCCCGGAATGCGCCGCGGCCTGCCCGTGGCGGGCGCGGCGGGATTTCTCGGATGCCTTTGCGCCGCCGGCCCGCTGCCTGCGCTGTGCCTTTCCCCCAACAATTTCACCAACCATTCGGCCTTTCAGTATTCCTACAAGCGTTCGACCTGGGAATCCTCCGGCGCGGTCACCGTTTTTCCGGCCTTCCGCGTCGAACGGAATCAGATCCCCCCTTTTTACAATTGGCTGGGAGGACAAACCAACATGGCCGCCATCGTAGAATATCCGTTTGATATCTGTGACTACAATGATTTGTTCTATTACTATCAACACTTTCATCACAAGCGCGTTCTGGCGGGCTACTGCCGGGATGCCAGGCTGTTGGGCTATGGATTCCCGCCCTCGGCGGACCCGGCGGCGCCCCCCTTTGGAGCGGGGATGTTGTGCGCCGACAACATGCTTGCCAGGGTGGAAGTTCCGGCAAAACTGGCCTTCCGCAATATGGTTGACGTTTTGGACGCCGCCGCCCTCTCGCGCAGCGGCGCCGATGTTCTGGTACTGCACAAATACATCATGGTGCTGAAGATCATGACGAACGGGGACGGCGCCGCGCCGGTGTTCGGCACGATTCCGGTGTTTTACCGTTCGGTGGATTTGCTGGCGGGCCGGTTCAAAGCAACCCTCGGTCAGCCGGTGTATGAAGATGGGGAGATCGTCTGTTTTCAAATCAAGCGCGCGAACCGATGAAAACCGCGGACGCCAATTCATCAGGCCCTTTCTCCCGCTGGAACGAGAAATGGCTCGTCTTCCTGCTGTGCGGCGCCGCCGGCCTCCGTGTTTTTATTTACGCGTCGGCTTTTCCTTTCTTCAACAATGTGGACGAGGGGGCGCACTTTGACATGGTGGTGAAATACTCGCGGTTGAGGCCGCCCCCGGCGATGGAGAATTTCCGGCCGGACTCCGCCGCCTGGATCGCGCTGTTCGGTTCGCCGGAATACTTGCACACGCCGGATGAGTTTCCCGGCGGAAAATTCCGTTCCCCGCCCTGGCATTACATCTCCGCGTCTGAGTTCCTTCAAATCCCGCAGCCGGCGACATCCCTGGCGTTCTCCCCCAATTGCGAATCCACCTCGGCCCCGCTGTATTATGCCGTTGCCGGGATGTGGATGGATGTGGGCCGCTGGTGCGGCCTGGAGGATATTCGCCTGTTCTACTGGATTCGTTTTCTCAACATCCCCCTGATCGCCGCGCTGGTGTGGATGGGTTACGCCGCCGGGCGAATGATTTTCCCCGGATGTCGTTTTTCGCGGCTCGGAGTGCCGCTTCTGCTCGCCTTCTTTCCGCAGGATATCTACTACTCGATTCAGAGCGACGTTTTGTCGCCGCTCTGCTTCGGGGCGGCATTTCTCGGTTTGGTTCGGTGGCTGCAAACGGACGCGCCCAGCCCGCAGCTCGGCGCGCTCACGGGTCTGGCTCTGGCGGCGGCCTGGCTGGTCAAAGCCAGCAACTTGCCTCTGGTGGCCGTGGCCGTTCTGGCGGTGATAATCAAGTCATCGAGTCTGGCCAGGGCGGGAAAATTGAGCGCCGCGCTGGCGGCTCCCGGCCTGCTGCTGTTATGCGCGGCTTTGCCGATTGGCGCATGGTGCCTCTGGAGCCAACATGCCTACGGCGACATCACGGGCGCATCCCCAAAAATCCATTCCCTCGGCTGGACTCGCAAACCGTTCCTCGATTGGTGGCGTCATCCCATCTTCACCCCATCCGGCTTGAGGACATTTTGGACGGAGTTGATGGCCAGCTTTTGGCGCGGGGAATTTGTGTGGGGCCGCCGGCGTCTGGCCCTGCCGGCGGTGGACGCATTCTATTGGATATCATCCCTGCTGTTGCCGGGAGTGGCCGTGGCCGGTCTGTTCTGGAGGTGTTCCGGGATCCCCGCATGGCAACGCCAGGCGTTCTGGCTTTCCCTGTGCTGTTTTGCGGCTGCGGTTGCGTTCCTCGCTCTCAATTCCATCGCCTTCGATTTCGGGACGTGCGTCTACCCCTCGCCCGACTATCCTTATCTGGCCTCGGGAAGATTGCTCTGCGGCGCGCTGATTCCATTTCTCGTGCTGTATCTGCGAGGATTGGACTGCGCCCTTCGTCCGGTCAAGAGCGGCGCGGCGCGGATGGTTGTCCTGGCAGGCATCGTCCTGCTGATTGCGATTTCGGAATTAGCGGCCCGCCTTCCGGCCTTTTCAAGTGAATACAATTGGTTCCATTTGTGAACCGGCTCTCAGTATCTCATCACCTTGACCTTCGCCAGGGCGCCGGTCTCCGGCAGGCTGGCGATCGGCCCCGTGTAGTCGCCTTGCGCCGTCTGGCCCTGCGCGGTGGTCCGCCAGACGCCGTTCTCGTAGAGGCCTTGCTCGTTGGAGACCAGTTGCGCGGCAGTGTAATCGGATCCCTGCACGGGCCGGAATTCCACGGCGGAGCCGAACCCCAGGAGGAGGAATTGGTCCGGCGCCAGTTCGGCGATGAGCACGCGGCCCGCAGGCTCCGCGGACATGGCGGGAAACGGTCCCGCGTTCACGACCGCCGCCGCGTTCCGGCCGGGAGGATGGAAGCGCACCAGCACGTCGTAGTCGGTGAAGATCAGGTTCCGCGCCCCGGTGCCGCGCTCCTCGATTGCGGCCTTGAGCTTGCCGGTCCCCTGCAATTCGGTGATGACCGGGAGCGCCCCTTGGGCGAGCCGGAAGTCCGCGCCGACAGGAGCCATGTCCGCCCCCTGCGTTTCTCCGAGCCAATCCCCGCCCATGTAACCGTAGCCGATGGCCGAATAGTTGGCGATGCAGTAGAAGAAGGCGCGTGCCGCAATGGGGCCGCCGTTTTCGACGATCAACAACGGGTTGTCCGGGCGCTTGTAGCTGTCCAGCACACTCAGGTAGGTAATGGGGTCCTGGTGATAGTCGTCCGACGCAATGGCGTCAATGGCGGGCGCGTTGGCCTTCCACAGGTCCAGCATGTGCGCCACCGCGCCGCCGCTGGGATAGGTCTCGCCCGGGCGGTCGAACTTTTCGAAATTATCGGCGGTGCCGTAGCCGCCGTTCCAGACGTTGACATAAGCCGGGAGGGGATAAACCGCCTTGCCCGCCTTGGCCACTTCGTTGATGTAGCCGGAAAGGTAGTAGGCGTTAAAAGCCTCGTCGGCAATGCGGCCGAAAACTTCCTTCCAGGTTCCCGGCTTCATATTGGGCGCGGCCAGCAAAGGCGCGGGCGCCGGGCCTCCGATGCTGTTGCGCTGCGATATTGTCCAGTTGAGAATGGTCAAGAAAGGCACGGGCACCGGGCCGGCAAAGAGCTGGTTGGATTCCGGCGTGAAATCGCGCGCGCTGCCCAGCGACCCCGGCTCGTTTTCCACCTGCACCATAATCACGGTGCGGTCCGCTTTGTCCACATCGAGGAGATGTTTCATCATGGCCACGTAGGCTTTGCGATCAGCCTCCAGGGTGGCCTTTGACATGGGCGAGAGCGTCCGTGTGGGGTGCCCGCCGGAGTCAATCACCCTGGGGAAACGCTGGGGATCGGTTTTGACCCAGTTAGGCGTCCAGTCCATCGCGCCATTTTTCCAGGTGCCGAACCAGAGCAGGACGGCGTGGAGTCCCTGGGAGCGGAGGCCGGTGAGAATCCGGTCGAAAGCGGAAAAATCGAAGCGGCCCTCCTCGGGTTCGATGACGTTCCAATAGACGGGGTACTCGACGGTGTTCAGGTGCATGGCCTTGAAGCCGGGCCAGGCCCGCTCCATCATATCGGGGTAGGCGCAGAAGTTGCCCATCTGGCCGCCGAGCATGAGGAAGGGTTTGCCGTCCACCATCAAACGGAACTTGCCGTCCTGTTTTACCAGTTGCGGGATCGGCCCGCTGTGCGCGAATGCCGCCGCCAGCGCGAGTGTCAATATCAGGAAATATCGGACGAATTTGTGAGACATCATAGGGGAACTCCTGGGCGCCCGGCCTGCCGGGTTTGCCTGTTGATTTTTATCATAATCATAATCCTAATCACTTATCTTGTCATTTGTGGCCAAGCGCCGCAGGCGCGATATCTTTGTAGAAGCCCTCGGAACCAAAACCCGAAGGCCCCGTAGGGGCGACATCTTTGTCAAACGAAGATGCCGCTCCTGACGGAGCTTGAAATTCTTTTTGCGTTTAGTTCTACAAATATGCCGCGCCTACGGCGCTTCCTGCGCCGCAACACCGTTTAGATTAAGATTAAGAACCGGAAAGCGCCACTCAAAAATTGACACGCACCCCTCCCGCATTTCGGGTTTGTCACTGGGCCATTCCGGGGCATATTAGGGGAATGTCGAAGACCACGGTCTATGTTGTGCTGGCGATGCTGGTCTGTTGGACGGCGGTGATCGCCGCGGCGGATTACTTTGTGCTGGGCACGACGGTGCGGCAATACCTGTCCAAGAACTTCACCCCCACTCGGTGCGAGATTGTCTTGAGCGAGGTGACTCCCCATAACGACGTGCTCCACTCCGGTGTCACTGTTGAGTATGTCTATACCGTCAACGGGAAGAATTACCGCGGCTCGCGCTACCGGTATGACGACGATTATTCGAGCATCCCCGGAGCGGACGTGGCGCGGAAACTTCAGAAATGGACGGAGCACACCGCCTATTACGATCCCAAGAACCCGGCCAACTCGGTCCTGGCAACGGGAGTCGGCGGAAGCGATCTGATGTTGATTCTGTTTTCCATCCCGGTCAACGTCGCGGTGCTCATGCTCTGGAACTGGCTCGCGTCATGGCTGCGGGAGAAGCGGCGTGTGCCGGCAGCGGGCGGCGTGCGAATTTGGCGGCAAGGCGGCAAGATCCGGGTCCGTCTGGCCGGGCTGTCGGCCACGGGCGCGGGCATTTATGCCCTGGGCGGCGCGGCGTTCGCCGCCACATTTCCGGTCGTGGCGATCAACGGCCTGTCCCCCGGCTTCCGGGCGATGGAATACACCTGGCTGACGGTGCTGGCGGCGGCGGCGGCGGCCTTCTGTTGGACGGCGCTGCGGAATGCCTCGGGCAAGTTCGACATGTTGATTGACGAGCAATCCCAAGCCCTCACGCTGCCGCAAACCGCTGGGCGGAGGCGGTCCATCACTTTTCCACGCGGCGAGATTGCGGGCGTCTGCCTGCAGCGGCGGGTGAGCCGGCTGTCGAGCGGCAGTTTCTACAGTTTTCTGCCTGCCCTGGACCACCGCGAGGCCGGGGCGGGTCTGCGGCGCGAGGCATTGTCCCCTTGCGGCTGGACCGAGGAGAAGGCGCGGGCATTCAGCCAGTGGCTGGCCGGGCAATTGGGGCTGGAGTTCAAGGGTGTCGAGGAGGAAAATCCCCCGGCGGATGCGGTTGGGTCTTGAAGGCCCTCCTTGAACTGCGCACCCGGTAGAGACGCTCCGTGAAACCCCCTTGCTCCACAAACGCTTTGCCCAGACTGGCGATCTGGCGATCCAGCAAGGCGCACGCCACTGCTATGAGGGCCAGCGCGCCATTGGCGGAGATCTCAGCGTAGGTGGACTGTGTGGACATTGTGGACGATGTGGACTGCGTGGACACCGGCATAGCTTTGTTCAGTCCACCAGGTCCACTGGGTCCACTTTGTCCACCGGAGCCACTCTGTCCGCCACAGGGCCTGCCGCGCATGTCGCGCGCCCACTGGGCCACGTCGTCCGAGGTGGCCGGGCGCCGCGCAATGAGTTCCTCACGCCGCGGGTCGTTGCGCGCCCACCGGGCCAAATTGCGCTGGCGCAGAAAATCCTCGTAGTCGAGCCGTAGCTCCTCCAGGCTGGCGCGTGCCACATTGGTCAGCTTGAGTTCGGTCTTCTTCGACGTGCCGGACGCCTGGCTCCCCTCCGCGATGTTCTGCACCCCCGAACGCGCCGCCTGGACCATCTGATCGCGAGTGCGGCTGCGTTTCTCGACATACCTGTCGCAGAAACGCACGGTAACATCGTAAGCCAGTTGGGCCACTTGAAAACTCTTCAAGCGCCGATAGCCCCCATGCTTTGGAATCAATTTCTCCGGCTCAGGCATACATCGCGGCCCTCACAGCACCTTGATTTCGGTGTTCAGCTCCTGGAGGGCGTTCTTGGCGTGGCCAAAGAGCATGCGCGTCTTGGGATCGTAAAACAAATCGTTCTCAATCCCGGCGAATCCCGTGCCTCGGCCGCGCTTGATGACAATTATATTTTTCGCCTTGTCGGCGTTGAGAATGGGCATGCCGTAAATCGGGCTGCCCGGCGAGGTGCGCGCCGCCGGGTTGACCACGTCGTTGGCCCCAATGATGAGGGCGACGTCGGCCTGCTCGAATTCCGGGTTGATTTCCTCCATGTCCAGCAACTTGGGATAAGGCACGTCGGCCTCGGCCAAGAGGACGTTCATGTGGCCGGGCATGCGGCCGGCGACGGGATGAATCGCATACTTGACTTCCACGCCGCGTTTTTCCAGGAGTTGATCCAGCTCATGGACCAGGTGTTGCGCCTGCGCGACGGCCAGGCCGTAACCGGGAATGATAATCACCTTGCGCGCGTAGCCCATCATGATGGCGCATTCCGCCGCAGTGATTTCTCTCTGCGTCTTGTCCGATTGGCCGGCCGCCGCCTGGCCTTTGGCCCCGCCGCCGCCGAAAGAGCCGAAAATGACTTTGGCCAGCGAACGATTCATCGCCTTGCACATCAAGACCGTAAGCAGCGACCCCGCCGCGCCGACCAGCGTGCCGGCGATGATCATCGCCATGTTCTTCATGGCAAAACCTGTCACCGCCGCCGCCAGCCCGGTGCAGGAATTCAAAACCGAAATGACGACCGGCATGTCCGCGCCGCCGATGGGGAGGACTTGCAAGACGCCGAGGAAAAGCGCAAGCACGACGAGAACGAGGATGCAAATTTCGGCCAAGTTGAGATGGAAGAAACAAATTGCGTTGACCGACGCGGCCACTGTGCCGAGGATGCACAGAACAACAAGCACGTTGACGAGTTTCTGGAACGGCCAGCGCACGGACTTTTCGGTGATCAACCCCTGCAATTTTCCAAAGGCAACAAGACTGCCAGTGAAACTGATGGCTCCAAGCACGATGCCCAATAACATGGGAAATGAGTAGGCGAGCACAGGGGCAACGGGAAAATGCGGAGTCCAGCCGGGGCTCCCCAAAACAAAACCGACGCCTGAAAATTCCGTACGAATGCCTTTTAGCCATTCGGCCAGCGAAATGAATAGCGCGCAAGCGCCGCCCATGCCGTTGAACAGTGAAACCATTTGCGGCATCGCCGTCATCTTGACACGTTTCGCCAGCAGCCAGCCGGGAATGCTGCCAATGACAATGGCCAGGATGATCCAACCAAAATTGCCCATGTCCGGCTGACAGAAAGTTCCGTACAGGGCCAGCGCCATGCCGATGCCCGCCAGCATGTTGCCGGAGCGGGCGGTGCGCGGGGAACTGAGGCGCTTCAAACCAAAAATGAAGAGCAACGATGCCAGCAGATAGGCGGCTTCCGGAATGTTGGCGCTGTTCATTTGGCGTCTTTGTCTTTTGGCTTGGCTTTGAACATCTCCAACATGCGGTCTGTCACCACAAATCCGCCCACCACATTCAACGTCCCAAATACCACCGCAATGAAACCGAGCGTGAACAAAACCGCGTTGTCTCCCGCGTTGCCCAGCACAATGACGCCGCCGATCAGCACAATGCCGTGAATGGCGTTCGCGCCGGACATCAGCGGCGTATGCAGCACCGTCGGCACGCGCGAAATCACTTCCACGCCCGTGAAAATGGCGAGGAGAAAAATATAAATCATGGCCAATGCGCTCATGGGGCCTTTCGGGTTATTTCGCCGCCGTGGGTGACGCAGGTGGCGGCGAAAATCTCATTCTTCCAGTCCATCGTAAAACCGTTCTCGTTGGTGATTTCCAGAATAAAGTTGGCCAGGTTTTTTGCCAACATGCGGCTGGCATCCAGCGGCATCCGGGCCGGCAGGTTGGCCGGGCCGATAATGGTGACGCCGTGCTCGCAAACCGTTTTGCCCGCCTGGGTCAACTCGCAATTGCCGCCGCTCTCCGCCGCCAGGTCCACGATGACCGAGCCGGGTTTCATGTCCGCCACCATTTCCTTGGTGATCAGGCGCGGGGCCGGTTTGCCGGGAACTTGCGCGGTGGTGATGATGAAGTCCGCCACCTTGGCGCGCTCGTGCAGAAGTTGGCGCTGTTTGGCGAGCGTTTCGGGCGAAACCTGTTTGGCGTAACCGCCCTTGTCTTCCAGATTTTCCTGGTTTGGAATTTCCAGGAAAGTCGCGCCCAAACTTTGAATCTGCTCCTTCACGGCGGCGCGCACGTCAAACGCTTCCACCACCGCGCCCATTCGGCGGGCCGTGGCGATGGCTTGCAGGCCAGCCACGCCCGCGCCGAGGATCAAGGCTTGCGACGGGCGAATCGTGCCCGCCGCCGTGGTGAGCATGGGCAAAAATTTCGGAAGCGCGTCCGCGGCCAGCAGCACCGCCTTGTAACCGGCGATGGTGGCCATGCTGGAAAGGGTGTCCATGCTTTGGGCGCGCGAAATGCGGGGAATGGCGTCCAAACTGAAGCCGGTGATGCGCCGCCGGGCCAGCGCGGCGACCAGTTCGGGATTGCGCAACGGCGCCAGGAAGCCGATCAGCGCCTTGCCTTCCGGGAAGCCCGCCGCCTCCTCAAGCGTCACCGGGCGCACCCGCAACAGGCAATCCGCGCTGGCAGCCAGCGCGCCGGCATCGGCGGCGATCTGCGCGCCGGCGGCGGCGAACTGGGCATCGGGGATGGATGCCGCCCGGCCCGCGCCGGATTGCACCGAGACGGAGTGCTGCTTTTTGAGCAACATCTTGACCGCATCGGGCACGAGCGCGACCCGGGTTTCGCCATCCTGAGTTTCGTCGAAAACAGCAAATCGCATGTATAATTTCCAATTATCCAAAAATCAGGCGGGGATAATAACCGGCAAGAATCCCCATTTCAAATCATTTGTGGCGCAAGTTGGACTGCCGGGCGCATTTCCCTTTTTTGGGTCCCCCCTCTTAATCTTACTCTTAATCCTAATCTTAATCTCATATCCCTCCTGCATTTGAATCAGGATTAAGATTAGGATTAAGATTAAGAAACCCAAAAAACTGACATGCACCCTGGACTGCCCGATCCGCCCCATCTGTTCCACGCCCCCAACCCGCATATTCACACTTTCGTTTTCGGAGCGCCGATCTTCAATCGGCTTTAAGCGTCATTGTGCGCCCAAAGCCGACTGCAAGTCGGCGCTCCGGATGGAGATTGAATATCCGAGGGGATCAGGCAATACTGTCCCCAACGCTGATAAGTTCAGGAAGCCATGATTGCCGCGCCGCCCAATCTCAAACTGGAACTGCCGCTGGAGCAGATTGCCGATTTCTGCCGCCGCTGGGGCATCGCCCGCCTCGAAATCTTCGGCTCCGTGCTCCGCGACGATTTCCGCCCGGACAGCGACGTGGATTTCCTGTTCACGCCCGGCCCGGATTTCCAGCGCGAGAAAGCGCATGGTCCCTGGCTGCGCAACTACATGAAGGAGGAGTTGGCCGCCTTGCTCGGCCGCGAGGTGGATTTGATCGAGCGCGCCCGCATCGAGCGCATGGACAACTGGATCAAACGCCGGCACATCCTCCAGACTGCCGCCCCTGTTTATGTGGACTGATCAAGGCACTGCGTTTGACATCCTGAAAGCCGCCCGCCGGATTGGCGACTTCAGCGCCGGCCTGACGCAACGGCAATTCAACGCGGACCCCAAGACCCAATCGGCCGTTCTGCATCAAATCATCATCCTCGGCGAAGCCGTCAAGCGGCTTTCGACCGAATTCCGCCAAGCGCATCCCTCCGTCCCTTGGGACGAAATCGCCGGCATGAGGGGCCGCTGCGTCCACGGATACGAAAGCGTGGACTTCGACATCGTTTGGGATGTGGTTTCCCGCCATGCGCCAAAGGTGATCGCGTATCTCGAAACCATCGTTCCAAAGCCACCCCCGGACGCCTGACCGCCATGCCGACCAAATCCGCAATCCGCAATCCGCAATCCGCAATCGAGTCTCGTCCTGCCTCTTCAGCCACCGTAACAATTTCGACCGCCCGGGCTTGACAAAAATTAGAGTCTATGATTGAATAGTCAGCGTGAGACACGAAGGCACCGTCAACGGGCGCCGCCGGCCGCATTGCGGATGGCCGAATGCGGATGGCCGCGAAAAGGCGCAGAAGGCACAGCGCGGCCGGCCGCAACCGAAACTGGAATGGGCCACAGATGGCCACAGATGAACACAGATATGGGAAAACCCTCGCGGAAATGCGCGATTTTTTGCTATAGTGGTACAAAAAGAGAAGTCTTTTTTGCGCTGCAATCCGTCAGAGCCGGCCATTTCCGGGAACATTCTCTCCATCGGATGGCAAAGAACAAAGGAAGAGGCAGAAGAGACTCGGATTGAGATTAGGATTAAGATTAAGAGTTAGAGCAAGATGGATGGAAAGAAACCGTATGGATAACTGGAACTTTATGTCCGAGTTTGACTCCGCGGAATCTGTCTTCCAAGGACAGCCGAAGAGCCTCGCCGCGCTGTTGGAGGCCAGCGGAGAGGACGCCCGGCTTTGGCGCCCGGAGGAATTGGGCGCCATTTTCCGGCATCAGTTGGCCGCGCCCGTCCTGGTGGACCTGGGCGGCTACGATCCCGGCACGGCGGCGCGGCTGAAGAAACTGAGCGAGGCCCAAAGTCTGTTGTTGAAGAGCTTTTCCGACCTTTTTCATCATCCCGCCCCGCCGTTGGAATTGCTGGAATTGACGAAGGATTTTGCCAAGGCGAACATGGACCACGCGCAAAGCAGCCTGCCCGGCGAGGTCGCCGCCGCCCTTTATTACACCAGCATCGCCGCCGCCCTGGTGCGGTTGGATGCCCGCATCACCCGGCTCCCCGATGCCGAGCTGCGCCGCGGCCTGCTCTGGACCCGCGATCAGCCCTGGCTGGACGCCGATACCCAACAATTGCTCCTCCAAGCCGCCAAGAAGATAGCGCCCCCGGCCGCCGGCGGAGTTCCCGCGCCATGAAGCCCGACGACCCGCCTCCACCCCAACCCCCGCCGGCCTTCCATCCGCCTGTCTCGACTTTGGGCGGCCCGATTGCGGAATTGGTCGCGCAGCAAATGCTCGCGCCGCCGTCGCGTCCGGGTCTGCTGGGCGCGTTGCAACAATTTGAAATCCAGCGCGTGCTCGGCAGCGGCGGCATGGGCGTGGTGCTGCTGGCGCGCGACTCCGCGGACGGCCGCAGTGTGGCCATCAAGATGATCCGGCCGGAATGGGTCGCGGACCCGCGGATACTTCATCGCTTCGTCAAGGAGGCGGGCCATTTGGAGAAGCTCAAGCATCCCAACGTCGTTCCGGTGCTGGAAGTGTCCGACCGCGCCGCGGGCCCGTATTTTGTGATGCCGTATTATGAGCGGGGCAGCCTGGCGGGGCGCATCCGGCCGGGGCAGGCGCTGGACGCGGTATTTATACTTGACGTTGCGCTGAACATTGCCGAGGCCCTGCAATTCGCCCATCGCCGCGGCATCATCCACCGCGACCTCAAGCCGGCCAACATTCTGCTCGGCGGCGAACAGGGCGCCTGCCTGGCGGATTTCGGACTGGCCCGCACCGTGTTCAACGACTCGATCATGGACGTGGAACGGCCGCAATGGGAAGGGACCGCCCCTTACATGTCGCCGGGGGTGGCGGCGGGCGACGCCGAGGACACGCGGTGCGACATTTACGCCTTCGGCGCGCTGCTTTACGAGATGCTCACCGGCGACCCGCCTTACGCGGGCCGGTCTTTGCAGGAAATCCGGCGTCAAATTCTGGCCGGCCCGCCCAAACCCATTCAGGAACGAAATCCGGCGGCCGACGCCGGACTCCGTGCCGTGGCCGAAGGCGCGATGGCGCGCGAATTGCGCGACCGTTACGCCGACATGGGCGACGTGCTGGCGGACTTGCGGCGGATCAAGGAGGGCAAAGCGCCGGTGGAACGGCGCTGGTTGGCGCGGGGCAGCTTGTCGAGACGCATCCCGATGCGGGCGAGAGCGGGGGCGCTCGTTGGGTTGGGGGCGGTCGCATTAGTGATTTCTCTGCTTATTCTCAATTCTAATAACAAGCCTGAGCTTCGGCCTTCCGTCCTGACTACAAATCAGCAAGTTGCGCCGGCGCCAATTCCGCTGGCGACGAATCCGATCCCGATTGCCACGAACCCGCTCCCGCCCGCGCCGCCGCCGGCGTCGAACTCGAATCCCGGCGTGGTGACGCCGCCGGCAACGCCGCGTTGGGCCGTCACCATTCTCGCCGGCCAGCCCGGAACAAGCGGCAGCCAGGACGGCGCGGGAGCGGACGCCCGTTTCCAAGCGCCCGGCGGCGTGGCCGCGGACAGCGCGGGCAACGTCTATGTGGCCGACACCGGCAACAACACCATCCGAAAAATCAGCGGGGCCGGCGTGGTGACAACGCTGGCGGGGCAGGCAGGCAGCCACGGGAGCCTGGACAGCCAGGGAAGCGCGGCGCGGTTCTGGGCGCCCTTTGGAATTGCAGTTGACAGATCGGGGAATGTCTGGGTGGCCGAGGTCGCCAACGGCATCATTCGGAAAATCTCCCCGGCGGGGCAAGCCGGCACCCTCGCCGGCCTGGCGGGCAATCCGGGAACCAACGACGGAGCGGGGGACAACGCGCAATTTCGCAATCCGTGGGGCGTGGCGGTGGAATCGAAGGGGACGGTATATGTCGCGGACACGAGCAGTTCGACCATTCGCAAGATTACGCCCGTTGGCGCGGTGAGCACCTTCGCCGGCCTGGCGGGCAATGCCGGCTTCAGCGATGGCGTGGGCGGCCAGGCGCGCTTCTGGAATCCGCATGGCGTGACTTTGGACGAGGGGAATCCCGCTCGTCCGGGCGGCGGGTGCGACCTCTATGTGGCCGACACCGGCAACAACACGATTCGGAAAATAGCGTCCGATGGCACGGTCAGCACGGTGGCGGGGCGGGCGGGCAGTCCCGGATTGGCCGATGGCGCGCCCGGCGAGTCGCAAATGCGCCATCCGCAGGGCGTGGCGATGAGTGGACGCGGCTTCCTTTATGTGGCGGACACCGACAACCGCGCCATCCGCGTTCTGGCCAAAACGGGGGCGATGACGACCCTGGCCGTGACCGGGGATCTGGGCCATCCGGATGCGATTGCCGTGGATTCCATCGGGAACATCTATCTGGCGGACACGATCAACAACGTCATCCGCAAAGTGACGCTGGTGTCCGACGAAGGCGCGCGATGAACGGGCGCGTTTCGATTTCTCTGTAGCGGCGGTCTGTGACCGCCGCCAATTTTGCCAGAGCAATTTGGAACAAACCCGATTCGAAATCGAATGACTATTCGGAAGATATGATTGACAATTGGTCATTGAGAATTTGTCATTGGCAATTTCGCGCGAAAGGCAAGCGGCCGGCGGGCCGCTTTGGAGTGCGGCGCGACAGCGCCGCTTTCCCTCATGTCACGGCAAAGCGGAACTGTCGTTCCGCACTCCACGGCGCTCCGCGCATAGGCGGTCAATGACCAATTGTCAATCACATTTCCAAAAAGGGCCTACGGCGCCCTGCCAGCGGCGGCGGAAAGGGCAGGCGGATTTATGCCCTGTGGCGCCGGCATGCCGGGAGGCAGGGGCGGATATGGCAACGGGCGGGAGGCTGCCGGCTTGGGCGGCATCGGCGGCATGGGCGGCATGGGCGGCGTGGGCGGAAACTTCTGAACCAAGCTGCGCCAGAGGCTGCGCTCGTCGGCAGTCATCGCTTCCCATCGGGCGGCATTGTTGAGGAATTCATCGCGCTCGGCGGGGTCCATGACGGCGAATTTTTGGAAGGATTGGATGCAGATTTTGCGCTGGGCTTCGGGCAGGCGGGCAAAGGTGTTGAGCGCCGCTTCCATGGTCCGGCGCTCGGCGTCGGAGAAGGTGTTGAGGGTTTTTTGTTGCTGGGCCGGGTCGAGGTCGCAGAATTGTCTGAATTGATCGCTGCGCTGCTGGCGCTCGGTTTCCGGGATGGAGTCCCATTGGGCGAGAGCCTGGCGGCGGTCGCTTGAAAGTTTGGCGAGAAAATCCCGCTGCCCGTCCGGCGAAAGCGCCAGCCAACGCACGTAGTCTTCCAGGAGCGGGCGGTCTTCGGGCGCGACTTCCTTGATGAAGGCGGGGCGGTCGGCGGGCGGGAGATTGGTCAGGCTGGTCAGTTCCCAGAGCAATTGGGTCTGGCGCAAGCGGGCTTCGCGGATGTCCAGCGGGAGGTCCAGGTATTCCTGGACTTTGGCGAGGAGGATTTTCTTCGATTCGGCGGGTTTGTTCGCCAGGGCGCGCTCGCGCTCGGCTGCGCTCATGCCCAGGATGCCGCGGAAGTAAAGGACGGGGGAGGTTTGGTGGAGGGTCACGCCGGGGGCAACGGTCTTGTATCCGATGCCGGGGGGAGGATTGGTGACTACAGAGGGATTAGGATTAGGATTGAGATTAAGATTAGGATTAAGATTAAGGTCTGCGGGCTGGGCTTGGACGGCGGTCGCGCACGCCACTAGGAAGGTGACGAATGTCGCGACGCGGAAATGGAGGGCCAGGTTCATTTAGCGCAGGGCTGCCAGAAGGGCGTCATCGGGGGGGACTTGGACCCGGCTGAGGTTTGCGATAGTCTGGAAGTTTTGCAGGCAGTCCACCGGCTGAAGGCCGGCCAGGCTGCCAACGCTGGCCAGGTTGCGGGCCATTTTTTGGCGCTGGATGGCTTGGCATTCGCGGACGGTGAGGAGGCTGAGGCAAACCATTGTGGCGCCCAACGCAACTCGCGTCCTCCAGCCGGCCGGCAGCCAGGCGGCCAAGTCAAGGTGACGGCGCCAAGCGGGAGGGGCGGGAGCGCGCTGAACGGCTTGCCGAACCAGGGCGGTGAAGTTGGAGGAGACGGGCGCGGGCGGCAGGCGGTCCAAGGCGCGGGTCAGGGCGGCCTCGGATTCCCACTGGCTGCGGGCCTGGGGATGGGCGGCGAAGAGCCGGAGGAGGCGGGCCTGTTCGCCGGGAGTGAGGCTGCGGCGCCAGGCCAGTTCGGCCAGTTCCTGCGAATCGGAGTTGGGCATGTCATCATTCACACTTTTCATAAACACCGTTTGACGGGCAAGGTTTCGGCCGGCTCTTCTTCCCATGCGCCGGTTTGGAGATAGGGCTTGAGCCGCAGTTTCAGGGTTTCGCGGGCGCGATGGATGAGGGACTTGGTGGCGGAAAGGGAGAGGCCGAGGACGCGGGCGATTTCCTCGTAGGAAAGTTCATTCTCGCGGCAAAGGAGGACGGCCAGCCGCTGTTTTTCGGGCAATTCATCCAGCGCCTCCTGGATTTTGGATTCCAGTTCGCGCTGCAAAAAGGCCTCGGGTGGCGTGAAGGTCGCGCGGTCTTCAAATTGGCGGGTTGCCGGTTCCCCGGTGTCGGGCAGGCTGGACTCAATGGACTCGGAGGGATGGCGCGAGCGGCGGCGGATTTCGTTGAGGCAGACGTGACGGGCGATGGTGAAAATCCAGGTGGAGAACTTCGCGGAAACCTCGTAGCGCGAGGCGGATTGATGAACGCGGACGAACACGGTCTGGGCCAGGTCTTCCGCCTCGGAAAGATCGTGCAACATGCGGAACATGAGGTGGACGATGGGCTGCTTGTATTTTTCGACCAATTGCTCGAAAGCCCGCATGTCTCCGTCTTTGGCGAGGAGCATCAGCGCGGCATCAGGATCGGGCGGTTTGGCCATCAATGTGAGAATAATTCAACACCGGGCGGGAGACAAGGTTGCCCGAAAATGCCCCGGCGAGCAGGTTCCCCGTTCTTAATCTGCATCTTACTCCTAATCTCTTCTTCATAAAATGGAAGAGATTAAGATTAGGATTAAGATTAGGATTAAGAGAGGAGACCCGAAAACTCAATCCGCCCAGCGCCCCGCAACTTTCATTATGCCTTGGTGTTTGTCCCTCTGAAGTGATATGATATGCTTATGAGATCGAATATAATATGGTCCGGCCTGCTCTGCGGCGCGATTTTGCTGGGCGGCCACGAACTCCGCTTCGCCGTCGCGGCCAGTGATCCCGCCGTCCCTGTCACCAACATCCCCGCCCCACCGCAAGTCCGGTCCTCCCTCGCGGCCAGTGATCCCGCCGCCTCTGTCGTTATGGCACCAGACGAAGACAACACCTTTCGTTACGAGATCATTGTTCAACAAAACGCTTTCCGTCTGAACCCGGCCCCGCCTCCTCCCGGGCCTCCGCAGCCGCCGCCGCCGGACCTGCCGACTGTCAAATTAAGCGGCACCAGGACAGAGGGGGACAAAATATGGGCCATGTTTGCGGTCAGCACCAAGAAAACTCCCAAGGACCCCAAAGAGACAACTTCTTACTACAGCCTGGCCGAAGGGGAGGTGGGCGGTCCGGTGAAGGTGTTAAAGATTAGCCCTGATGGAAACGAGGTTACGATTTTGAATTCAGACACGCAAGTGGTACTGACCATGAAGGACAACGGCTTTGACTCCAAACCCACAGCCCCCGCCGGGCCGGGAACACCCGGAGTGATTCGGACGGCGACTCCGATTCGGGGCAACCCGGCCGTCCCCACCATGCCGGCTATGCCGGCGCCGAGTGCGGCGCCAGGCAGCCAAGCCATCAATCTTGGAAACTCGACTGGAGGCGGCCCGTCCTCCCGCACCGAAATGATCGTAGGCGGCAACATGGGAGTAGCGGCAAGCAGAACCGCATCACCCCAGCCGATTGTGGCCTCGTCAGGCTCCACTGGCGACCTGAAGATTGGCGGATTCACCCCCCCACCCGCCGCTCCAACGGCGCCTGGACCGAACCCCATTCCCATACCTAATCCGACCCCCGGCGGCACGCCTCCGAATTACGCCACCCCCGGTCCAATCCGTACCGACGTGCCAATGCCTCCGATGCCCACGTTGCCAACCATCGGACGCTGATCTCGGCTGTAGCGGCGCTCTGCGAGCGCCGCACTTATTCATTGGCAAGCGGCCGGCAGGCCGCTTTGGAGTGCGGCGCGACAGCGCCGCTTTCCCTGATGTCACGTCAAAGCGGAACTGTCGTTCCGCACTCCAAGGCGCTTCGCGCAAGGACCAATTTTCAATGACCAATTGTCAATCAAATCTTCCGAGTATTCATTCGGTGCGAAACGGGCTTGTTCCAAACGAAGTTTCCAAATCCAGAAGCCATGTTTGCGCGGCGCCCTAACTGCGCAAAAACTCCGCGCCGGCCCAATCCGCGAACCGCAGCCCCTGGCGGGTCAACTGAAACCGCTCCCCGTCCAGCCTTCCGTAGCCCAGTCGAATCATCCGGTCAATTTCCGCCGCCCATTCCTGTTTCAGGTCGAAGCCCGTGCGCTCCCGGAATTCCGCCAGCGGCCAGCCCGCCGTCATGCGCAATCCAAAAGCCGCCAACTCCCCCGCCCGCGCCAGCGGCGGCAACTGTTCGCTCGCCGCCACCGGGCGGACGCCCCGCTCCAATTGCTCGCAATACAAGCGGGTGTCGGCGAGGTTCGAGGTCCGGCGGCCGCGCGCGTAACCCGCCGCTCCCGGCCCCAGGCCGTGGAACCAGCCGCCGCGCCAATAGTTGACATTATGCCGGCAGGCCCGTTCCGGCAATTCGCCCCGCCCGCCGGCCCTCCGCGCGAAATTCGCCACTTCATATTGCTCCAGGCCCGCCGCGTCCGCCGCCGCCAGAAGCGTGTCATACATCGCGCAGGCCAAATCCTCATCGGGCGGGATTTTGCCCGCGCGCAACTGGGCGAACAACGCGGTGCCCTCCTCGTAGATCACCTCGTAACAAGCCAGGTGTTCGCTGCCCAGCGCCGCGGCTTCCGCCAGCGTGGCCCGCCACATTTCCATTGTCTGGCCCGGAATGGCGAACATCAAATCCAAGTTCACATTGTCAAACCCGGCGGCCCGCAGAACATCGAACGATTTGAAAATCATCTCCCGGCTGTGGACCCGGCCCAGCCGTTCCAGCAAACCGGCGTCAAAGGACTGCGCGCCCATCGAGACGCGGTTCACGCCCCAGTCGCGCAGCAGACGCGCCTTGTCCGCCGACACCGTGGCCGGATTGCATTCCACCGTCCACTCCGCCGCGCCGAGCAAGCCCAGGCGCTCCATCGCCTTGAAAACCGCCTCCCATTGCCGCCGATTCAGAATCGAAGGCGTGCCGCCGCCGAAGAAGACTGTTTCCGGTTTCAACTCCGCCGCCGTCATTTCCATCTCCAAGATCAGCGCCCGCACATAACGATTGACCACCGCCCCGCTTCCCGGTTCCGAGTAAAAAGCGCAATAAGCGCATTTCCTCGAGCAAAACGGCACATGGACATAAAGACTGGAAATGAGCGGCTCGTTCACTTCTCAGGTCCTCTCCTAATCTTAATCATAATCTTAAGTACCCGGATGGCGCGGATGTGGGTAGGGACGCCTCGCCGAGGCGTTCACGGGCCGGACGGCTCGGCGAGCCGTCCCTACCCACCCACATCCGCGTCCATCCGTGGTAAAATCTCCGCGAAACTGCGCGATTCTGGCGGATTGCAGCGCAAATTCTTCCCTCCCGCCCTGCGGAGGGGGGAGAGAGCCGGAGAGCGGGGTTTCCCCTCCTGGGCCTTTTGCGCCTTTTCGCGGCCATCCGCATTCGGCCGTCCGCAATGCGGCCGGCGGCGCCCGTTGACTGTGCCTTCGTGCCTCACGCTGACTATTTAATCATAGCCTCTAATTTTTGTCAAGCCCCGGGCGGTCGAAATAGTGACGGTGGCTGAAGGCAGGGCGAGTCTCGCCCTGCCATCCATGACGGACGCATTACGGCATGGGCCACTTTCTCCTCGCCCCAAGAGAAGTGAAACGCACCCCGCCGGCTTTGTCCCGGCCGGTTGACATTGACATTTCCCACAGAAGCCGGATGTTGTTTTGGGAAAGCAGGGCGCAAAAACCGGAACGGATGGATCGGGCCGGTGGATCGAACCGAAAGAGACAACTATGAGCCTCAAAGATGCCTATCGCCAAAAGATGGAAGCCAAGCTTGCCGAGCAGCAAGCGCACTTGGATTTGTTGAAAGCCAGGATCAAACTGGCCGAGGCCGACGGCAAAATCATGGCCTACGAGGAACTGGCCGACGCGGAGCAAAAGCTGGCCGCCGCCCATGTCAAATTGAAGGAGCTGGCCCACGCCAGCGAAGGGGCCTTCAAAGAGATGAAAGCCGGCGTGGAGAAAGCCTGGGACGCCCTTAAAACCGCCGGCCGGGAGGCCGCCAAGAAATATAAGTGATTTTTTCTTGGAAAGGGGCGGGAGGGGTGTGTAGTTTCGCCGGATGCAAAACAACACGCCCGCCCGGTTATGAAGCTTCATGGTCTCGATATCGCCATCATCGTCGTCTATTTCCTGACGGTTGTCCTGGTCGGTCTTTGGGTCTCGCGGCGCGGGACCAAGGACATGGATTCCTACTTTCTCGGCGGCAAATCGCTGCCGTGGTACCTGCTGGGGATTTCCGACGCCTCCGGCATGTTCGACATCAGCGGCACGATGTGGCTGGTGTACATTCTCTTCGTCTATGGTCTCAAGAGCCTTTGGCTCCCGTGGCTCTGGCCGACGTTCAACCAGATTTTCCTGATGATGTTCCTCAGCGGCTGGGTGCGCCGCTCCAAGGTGCTCACGGGCGCCGAGTGGATTCAAACCCGCTTCGGACGCGACACGGGCGCGAACCTGGCGCATCTGAGCGTCGTCTTTTTCGCGCTGGTCAACACCATCGGCCTGCTCGCTTACGCCTTCAAGGGCATCGGCGAATTCATCGTCCTGCTCCTGCCCTGGAAATTTGACGCCGTCCGCCATTTCGCCGGATTGTTCCTGCCCGATTCGGTGGCGAGGCTGTTCACCGATGAAAACATCTATGCGCTCCTCATCATGGGGATCACTTCGCTATACGTCATCAAAGGGGGCATGATCAGTGTGGTCGTCACGGAAGTCATGCAGTTCACCATCCTGACCGTCTCGGCGCTGGCCATCGGCTGCATCGCCATTTACAAAGTCTCGCCGGACATGATCCGCCACTCCATTCCCGCCGGCTGGGCCAACCCGTTCTTTGGCTGGAAGCTGGACCTGGATTGGACGGGCATCCTAGACAAGGTCAACAACGCGATTAAGTCCGACGGCAACGAGCTGTTCGGGCTGATCTTCGGGATGATGTTCTTCAAGGGCGTGCTGGCCAGCCTGGCCGGCCCGGCGCCGACCTACGACATGCAGCGCATCCTCGCCACGCGCAATCCGCGCGAAGCCTGCATGATGAACGGCTTTGTCAACGTCGTCCTCTACTTCCCGCGCTACCTGATGATCGCCGGCGTCACCGTCATGGCCCTGGCCTTTTGCATGCCGGACTTGCGCGCAATGGACACCTTCAATTTTGAACAAATCCTGCCGAAGGTTCTCTTTGGCCAATACCTGCCGGTGGGCGTCGTCGGCTTCCTCCTGGCGGGTTTGATGGCCGCGTTTATGTCCAACTTCGCCGCCACCCTCAACGTCGCTCCCGCCTATCTGGTCAACGATGTCTATAAGCGGTTCATCAACCCCAACTCGGGCGGCAAGGCCGAAGTGCGGATGAGCCGGATTGTCTCGCTCGTCTTTTTGGCCGTCGGCCTCGTCTTCGGCTTGATGACCCTGAACATCACGGAAGTGATGATGTGGCTGGTCGGGGCCCTTTACGGCGGCTTCGTCATGGCCAACGTGCTCAAGTGGTATTGGTGGCGCTTCAACGGCTACGGCTATTTCTGGGGGATGATCAGCGGCATCCTCAGCGCCATGATTACTCCCGGCGCGGCCAAATGGCTCCTCGGCCATCCGGTCAGCAACGACCTCTATCTTTTCCCCGCCATCTTCGCCTGCTCGGTCGTCGGCTGTATCCTCGGCACCTTCTTGACCAAGCCGGAGGACGACGAAATCCTGAAAAACTTCTACAAGACCGTCAACCCTTGGGGCGCGTGGGGGCCGATCCGCGCCAAAGTGATGAAGGACGACCCCGCCTTCCGCCCCAATTTCAACATGGGCCGCGACCTCCTCAACGTGGCCGTCGGCATCCTCTGGCAGGTCTCCCTCACCGCGCTGGCGATTTATACTGTCCTCCGCAATTGGACACTGGTCGCTGTCATGCTCCTGTCCATCATTGTCACCTCGATCTTCCTCAAGTTCAATTGGTATGACAAATTGGAGAAAGCCTGACCCATGGGTAGCACAGGCGACCCGCCTGTCCCGGTCGGCGACCCGCCGACCGGAACCCGGACTAATGCACTGTCGTCGTAACGCAGCCTTTTTGGCCAGCAGTGCATTCTACCTTCCGCCGGGCCAGTGGCCCGGCGGGACGGGCGAGTCGCCCGTGCTACCCCGGAACAAGGCAATATGCCGGCCATGAACGCATCTGAGTTGGCGGAATTCTCCCGCAAAGCCTCCGCCCAGCTTTACGGCCACATCCTCCCCTTCTGGTGCGGCCCGGCGCTGGACCGCGAGCAGGGCGGCTGGCTGGCCTGGCTCTCCAACGACCTCAAGCCCGACCGCTCCCGGCCCCGGGGCCTCATCCTCAACAGCCGCATCCTCTGGACCTTTTCCGCCGTCCACCGGGCCGCTCCGCAACCGCTCTTCCGCCAAATGGCGGATCGCGCGCTCGGCGTGCTGCTCCGCCAATTCTGGGACCAACAGCACGGCGGCGCATTCTGGCATCTGGACGGCGGCGGGCGTGTGCTTGACGGCGCGAAGAAAATCTACGGCCAGGCCTTTTGCATTTACGCGCTGGCGGAATACTTCCGGGCCTTCGGCGCGGCGGAGGCGTTGCAACGGGCGAAGGAGCTGTTTGAATTGCTGGAGCGCCACGCGCGCGACCCGCTCGGCGGCGGTTACTGGGAAGTGCGCCGCCGCGATTGATCCGAGGCCGGCCCCGACGCGCGCCTCAGCGACAAGGACATGAACGAGAAGAAGTCCATGAACAACCACCTGCACCTTCTCGAAGCCTTCGCCAACCTGAGCCGGGTCTGGGACGACCCGCGTGTCAAGGAGCGGCTGCGCGAACTCATCTCCCTTTTTGAACAGCGCATTCTCGACGCCCGCGCCGGCCACCTTCATCACTTCTTCGACGAGCAATGGAATGTCCGCTCGGACACCTGCACCTTCGGCCACGACATCGAAGCGAACTGGCTCCTGTGCGAAGCGGCGGAGACGCTGGCCGATCCGCCCCTGCTGCGCCGCGTTCAGTCCCTGGCCCTGCGTCTGGCGGAGACGGTCCTGCGCGAGGGCGTGGCCGCCGATGGCGGGCTGTGCTACGAAGGCAAGGCAGGCAAAATAATTGACGCGGGCCGCGAATGCTGGCCGCAAGCCGAGGCCGCGGTGGGCTTCCTCAACGCCTGGCAAATTTCCGGCGAAGCCCGTTACTACGCTGCGTCGCGCCGTGCCTGGGATTACATCGAGAATCATCTTGTGGACCGCGTTCATGGCGAATGGTTCTGGCGCATCGCCCCCGATGGCAAGCTGGATACAACCCTGCCCAAAGTGAGCGAATGGAAAGGCCCCTACCACGGTTCCCGCGCCTGCCTGGAAATCCAGCGGCGCCTGGCCTCTTAGGGTTCGTGCAAGAACAAGATCCGATAATGAGGCGCAATTCCAAAAGGGTTACGGACACGCTCCCCAAGCGCACTTTTGAAGGCAATTGAGAATTGGCCATTGAAAATTTGTAATTGGCAATTGAGCCGATGGGGATCTCATTTACAAATGACCAATTGTCAATGACCAATTGTCAATTAAATCCTCCAAATTTTCATCCCTTCCGGAACGGGTCTTTTCCAAACTGCCGCTCGCTCCCGCACTTTTGGGCGGCGCGGCAGCACCGCCCCGCCACAGTCAAGAAGAATGTTTCCCCGCACCCCCGCCGGGGCTTTTGTCCTGCGCTGTCCCCGGCAGGCGGCGCGCGCTCGCGTCCGGCTCCATCCGCCCGATGGCGGTCAGGATTCCGTGCAGCAATGCGTGAGGATTGGGCGGGCAGCCGGGGATGTACACGTCCACCGCGAGAACGGAATCCACGCCGCCGCATGTGGCGTAATTCTGGCCGAAGATGCCGCCGCTGCAACCGCACGCGCCCACCGCCACGACGAGTCCCGGCCCGGGCATCGCTTCCCAGGTTTTCCGCAAAGCCAGTTCCATGTTGCGCGTGACAGGGCCTGTCACCAATAGCATATCCGCATGGCGTGGCGATGCGACGAAGTGAATTCCGAACCGCTCGATGTCATAGACCGGGCTGTTCAAACCGTTGATCTCGACTTCGCACCCGTTGCACGAACCGGCGTCCGCCTGGCGGATGTGCAGCGAGCGGCCAAACATCTTCGCGGCCCGCTCCTTGAGTTCGAGGCCGAGCGATTCGATGGACGCGGCGGACGCCGGGGAAGGCGAAAGGGTGGGATGGAGTGACGGAGTGGTGGAGTGATGGGGTGATGCGCATTTTTCCAGGGCAACGATTCGTTCGTGAGAGCCGTCCTTTTTGAGATTGTAGCTGGCGCTGGAGACCAGGTCATCCCGCTGGCTTACGGCGCATTGGCAGTGATTGGTCATGCGGACCTCCGGGGCCGTATCGGCGCAGAGGCCGCAGAAGATGCACTTGCCCAGATCAAGCCGGGCAACGCGCCGCCCCTCGTTGTCAACATACGAAATTGCGCCCGTGGGGCATGCCGCCGCCGCGGGCCGGGCGTCCTTCCAGTTGGCCCAGTCAATTTCAGGCCGGCCGCGCGCGCGGGCGGAGACTTCCGGCGGCGCGGCGGGATAGGGGATTGTTACCACCCCGGTCTTCAAACTCTGGCGAAGTGTGTCAAACATAATTAGCGGTCCGTCCCCGAATAGGACAGGTTGAAACTCTTGTTGACCACCGGAAAATCCGGGATGATGTTCCCCAAGATCGCCTCCGTCAGCGCCGGCCAGTTCTGCAGCGACGGGTCCTTGATCTTGCAGCGGGCCAGCCGGTTGCCGGGCGCGGTGTGAATCCAGTGGAAAATTTCGCCCCGCCAGCCTTCCACGTAACCCAGCGCCACGCGGCCGGGCGGAATCTCGACGAGGTTGGCCGCGACGGAGCCGGCGGGCAGCTTGTCCAAAACCTGCCGGATAATGCCGATGGATTGGAAAAGTTCTTCGCGGCGGACAATCATGCGGCGGCGCACGTCCCCTTCGGTGAACACCGGCACGGTGAATTGCGTCCGGTCGTAGAAAGCGTGCGGAAAGTCCCGGCGCAAGTCGTGATCGAAGCCGGAGGCGCGCCCCGCGATGCCCACGATGCCCAGGTTGGCGGCCACTTCCGGCTTGAGCACGCCCGTCGTCTCAAAGCGGTCGCGCGCGCCCGAATTGGAGCGGATCAGTTGGACCAATTCCCCGCACTCCTTCTCCAAAGCGTCCGCCAGCGCGGCCAGGGCGCGAAGCCGGCCCTCGTCGAAATCGAACCGCACGCCGCCCGGACACGCCATGCCGCGCAAGAGGCGGTTCCCGGTCAAATCCTCGTTCAGGCGCAGGACGCTCTCCTTGAGGCGCATCGCGTGCATGTTGGCGGTGACGAACGCGACGTCGGTGCAAATCGCGCCCAGGTCGGCGATGTGATTGTAGAGGCGCTCCAGCTCCAGGCAGATCGTCCGCAGCGCCCGCGCGCGCGGCGGCGCTTCCACTCCGGCGGCGCGTTCCACCGCGTGGCAGAAGGCCGTGGCATGGGCGAAACTGGAATCGCCGGAAATGCTTTCCGCCAGCCGCGCGCCATGAGCGATGGGCAGCGTCTCGAACAATTTCTCAATTCCCTTGTGGACGTAAAACATCCGCAATTGCAAATAGAGCACCGGTTCGCCCGCCACGCTGAAGAGAAAATGCCCCGGCTCGATGATGCCGGCGTGGACGGGGCCGACGGGCACTTGGAACACCCCTTCGCCTTCGACCTGGCGGAACTTGTGGCGGACGCCGCTGAAAGGGGGCAGCTTCGCGCGCGCCTCGAAGTCCTTGCGCAGCGGCCAAACCTCCGGCCAGTCATCGTGCAGCACGCAGCGGTTTGGGTTGGGATGGCCGATCAGTTTGATGCCGAACAAGTCCTGGATTTCCCGCTCCTGCCAGTTGACGGCGTGGACGGCGTTGGTCAGCGAAGGCAGTTCCGGGTTGTCCGCCGGGACGGGAACGCGGACCAGGACGAAGCCGTGGGCGGCGTCCAGGGCGTAGAGGTAATAGACGAAAAAGACATTTTCCCCGGCGCGGGCGTCCTCGGCGAAGAGGCCGGCGAGGCGGGCATCGTGCTTTTTGTAAAGCGCGGAGCAAAAGGCGCCGGCCAATTCGAGTTTGGTGTGCAGATAAAGCTCGTTGGGCTGCGGCGCGCGCGCCTCTTCGATCTGCGCGCCGAACCGATGCGTCAACTCGTCCAGCACGCTCTGCAATCCCGGTAACAGGTCGCCGCATTTCACTTGTTCGTCTCTCCTCTCATACTCTTAATCCTAATCTTAATCTTAATCTCATATTGGAGTAATGGATTGGCAGACATAATGGTTCAAGAAAATAACACGATTAGCCTTAATTAACCTTAATGTAATATGACAATACCATTAACCTCCCTGCTGACCCCTGCTCGGTTTGGTACTAATCGGCAACCCCTTTGACCTTTCCCTGCCGCACGGGATGGCACCGTGTAGCAGCGGGTCACCCTTGATTATTGCCGAGGTTGGGGAAGTCACCGAAACCCTCAGAGTCCCCCTTTCCGTGCTCGTCCATAACGACCGACGGCTGATCTCCCTCAATGAAGAACTCAAAACTATCGGCATTTTTCAGGGCTAGAGACGGATTGGCACCCGCCAAGCGGGTTGCACGCGTGCCTCCATAGGTGCCGTAAGAGAGCTCATCATGGGGATCCACCTCTTTTCCTGGAAAATCCGTCGCGGCTCGGTCTTTCCGTTCAACCCCGACATCGTCAGTGCCGCCCGCTGTGACAAAGTGTGAAACTTCGTGAATCAGCGTTCCAGCGCGCGTTTTGTCGTCTGTGCGCCAGAACTCATTTCCGAGGTGGACGGTCCTTTCGTATTTGCCGTGGTCCGTGATGCCGGGGTTGACGTACGCATACCCCTTGTCTGTTGGGTCGGACAAAAAGTCGGAGTGCTGGAGAGTCTTAAGCTTTTTGATCGCGTTCGAAATCCGGTTGCGAATCTTCCCTCGCGCGCCGGCACTGACCGTGCCAAACCACCCGTAGAAAAGCTTCCTCGTCGCCTCACCGCGCGGTGACAGGGGCTTCATCAACTCATCTATCGCGCGGGCCTGAGGGTTCACGACGAGGACCTTCATCTCGGCATCCCATGTGTCGAGGTCTTCGAGTCGCTTGGCCAACATGTCAAGCGCCTGCTTGCGCGCCTTGTCAATGATCACCCATCCAGCCGACCCGTGGCCGCCGTTTCCGTGCGAGCTCTTGTGCATGGGAGTTCCCCGGGATGCGCAGACGGGACCAGGCGAGGGAGTGCGCGCCTTGCAACAGGTTCCTTCGTCGAGCGCGGGATAGGTCGTGGAACATAATGCTCCACACAAACGGTAGCCGGCCATTTGTCATCTCCTCACTGCAGGTTTAAGGCCACTCATAGGAATTTGCTTCTTTGCACGCCCGCGCTGACTCAGCGCTGCGCGGGCGGGGAAAAATTGGCGGCAGAAGTGGTTCTTCACGCGCACCAAGCATGCCGGGATCTTATCAAACGGCCACCACGGTGTCAATGGGGAACTGTCAAAGTACCGCTCTGCCCTGAAATCTCGGGCGGCGCAGCAGCGCCGCCCTGCCGAAGACATGGCGATCTTCGTCCTGCGCCCGCGTTGCGAAAAATCTGGAATTCAAGTTTGCCAAAGGCGGCGGCGTCTGGCATGTGTACTTCCCTTTATGCGTTCTCTTATCACTTTTGGCTTGGCGTTCGCCCTGGTTTTGCCAGCGTGCCCCGCCGCGCCCCGCCAGGTGGCCGCGGATGTCAATGTCGCCGGCGCCTGGCATTTCGCGGGCAGCGCCCAACTGGCCAACAACACCAATTTTGACAACGTCAAGAAGATCCTGACCCTGACAGCGAGCCACGAATTCCAGGACCTCTCCCTGGAGCGGTTTTCCGGCTGGCTGGCCAAGTCCCTTTTCCAGGCCACCAATGACCAGCCGGCCGCGGCCTTGCGCCCGTTGCTCGACGACCTGCTTTCCGCCGAAACGATGTCCGCCCTGGGCGGCACGCCGCAGGGGCCGCTTAATTTCATAGTGGCCCTGCGCTTGAACGACCAGCGCGCGCAGGCATGGCAGGCCGCGTTGCCCAAGGTCATCGGCGCGCCGGGCCAGAGTTTCAAAGCGCAGGACTTCATCGGCCAGCAATGGAAACTGGCCGGCGGCCAATCGTTCTGGATCGTTCGCGCCAAGGACTGGCTTCTCGCCGGCGCCGGCGAAGACCTCGGCGGGCAGCGAACGGAATATCTTCAACAAATCAGCCAGAACGGCCGGCCCGGCCCCGCCCTGAGCCAAAGCTGGCTGGAAGCCGACCTGGATTGGCCGCGATTGACTCATTGGTGCCCGGACTTGCCCGCCATCCTTCGGTCGGCGCGCACAAGAGTCACCTTCACCGCCCCGGATCAGTCCATTCTCATGAAAGCGCAGGTGGTTTATCCGCAGCCGATTCCGTGGAAATTCGACCCCTGGCGCATCCCAACAAATGTCATCCACGATCCCTTGATCAGTTTCACGGCCGGCCAGGACGTTGCGGCCTACATGAACCCCGGCGAAGCTCTTTCCAAACTGACGGATAATCCGCTGACCGGACAGTTTTACGTGTGGGCATTGGGTGAAATGGTCCTTCAATCTTACGGGGCCTGGCCGGTGGCGGACGCGACCAACTCGCTTCGGCGCATCGCGACTGAGGCGCCCGCGGCCTTCAATGCGGACTTGAAGGAGCTGGGCGCGGGCGAACTGCGCTGGCAACCGGAGCACAGCACCCTTCTTTGGGGAAATCTCAGCGCGATAATGGCCCCCGCATTGCAGGTGGCGCCCGAAACCAACGGCCAGTATCTCCTGGTCTCCTTTTTCCCGCTCATTCCAAGAGGCAAGCCCGCGCCGGACGAGTTGTTCCAACAAATCCGCGGCCGCACCAACCTGGTCTATTACGATTGGGAAGGAACCGGGCGGCGGCTGATGCCGTGGCGGATGTTCAGCTCCATATTGCCGGTGGTTCCGCGAATGGCGCTGGCTTCCACCGCGGCCGCGCTCACCAACGGTTCGCCGGCCGCCCAGCGCGCCCGCTCGGCTCTGGTCGTTGAGGAGAATTGGCTCAGCGGCCTGACGCCCATGCTCATGGCCGACAACACCATCACCGAAATCACCCGCACCGGTCCTGCCGAATTGGCGGTTGTCCGGCAATCGCCCTTTGCACTCACCTCCGTCGAATTGGTCCTTCTCTCTCATTGGCTCACCGGCACGGGCAGGCCGCCCGTCAACCTCAGTCTTCTTCCGCCTCCGGCCAAAGTCACCGGGCCGGGCGTCAACCCAACCCGGCCCTGATCCTTTCCCATGCTCAAACTCGGGGTGAATATTGATCACGTTGCCACCTTGCGCGAGGCGCGCTATCGCGGACGGGACCGCGGCGAACCCGACCCCATCGAAGCCGCGCTGATCTGCCAAGCCGCCGGCGCCCACGGCATCACCGCCCACCTGCGCGAAGACCGCCGGCACATCCAGGACCGCGACATCATCAAACTGCGACAGGTTGTCAAAGTCCGCCTCAACCTGGAAATGGCCAACACGCCGGAAATCGTGGACATCGCCCTCCGTCTCAAACCGGATGTCGTCTGCATGGTGCCCGAGCGGCGCGCCGAGTTGACCACCGAGGGCGGGTTGGACGTTGCGGCCCAAGCGCCCGCCCTGGCGGACACCCGCCGGAAGATGAACGGCGCCGGCATCGAAGTCAGTCTCTTTATCTCGCCCGTCCCGGCGCAAGTGGAAGCCGCCGCCCGGGTGGGCGCGCAATTCATCGAACTGAACACCGGTTCGTTCGCGGAGAACTTCCATCGCAAACACCTGCGCGCCCAGGAACTGGAGAGCCTGGCCGCCGCCGCCGTCCAGGCCCACGCACTCGGTTTGCGCGTCAACGCCGGCCACGGCCTGAACTACCAGAACCTGCCCGTCCTGCTCACGGTGCCGCATCTGGCCGAGTTGAACATCGGCCACAGCATTATCAGCCGCGCCCTGGTCGCCGGCCTGATGACAGCCGTGCGCGAAATGCTCCTCGCCATGCAGGAAATCCCGCGCGCGGCCCTTCAACCTTGAACCCCGCCTTCCCGTGATTTTAGGCAGCGGCATAGACCTTGTCGAAGTGGACCGCATTGAAACCGCGCGCCAACGGCACGGCGAACGGTTCCTGGACCGCATCTTTCATCCCGCCGAAACGGCCTACTGTCTCTCCCACAAATTCCCCGGCCCTTTTCTGGCCGCCCGATTTGCGGCCAAGGAAGCCATCTCCAAGGCCTTTGGCACCGGCATTGGCGCGCAACTCGGCTGGCGCGACATGGAAATTGGCCGCAAAGACTCCGGCGAACCCTTCGTCATCCTCTATGGCAAAGGCCTGGAACTGCTCGCCCGGCGCGGCGCCCGTTGCGTCCACCTCACCCTCAGCCACACGGGGAAACACGCCGCGGCGGTGGCTATTTTGGAAGGATGACATGGGGGTCTTTCTCTTAATCTTAATCCTAATCTTAATCTTAATCTGAGTTAGTCCTGCGCAGGGATTGAGATTAAGATTAAGACTAAGATTGAGGTTGGGATTTACGCTTGCAAAATCCCGAATGCCGCTCACAATCGCACACGGAAATTGCCGGGTCCTTTGTGCGGACCCGGGAGACAGTCCAGGTTGATGACGTTTGTTTATGCCCAAAGCGACGATGATACTTGATGCGGCGGCCATGCAGCGCGCGCTGATGCGCATCGCCCACGAAATCGCGGAACGCAACGAGAACAGCGCCGAGGTGGCGCTGGTGGGAATCCATCGCGGCGGCGTCTTCCTGGCCCGGCGCCTGGCGGGGATGCTCTCCGGGATAGTGTCGCTGACGGTGCCGGTGGGGAGCATGGACGTGGGGATGCACCGGGACGACCTGGACCGGCAACCGGCCCCCAGACTGCAACCGACGGTGATCCCCTTTGATGTTACCGGCAAGACAGTGATCCTGGTGGACGACGTTCTGTTTAGCGGGCGCACGACGCGCGCGGCGCTGGATGCGATCATGGATTTGGGCCGGCCCAAACGAATCCAACTGGCGGTCTTGATTGACCGCGGCCACCGCGAGCTGCCGATCAAGGCGGATTTTGTGGGCAAGAACGTCCCGACTTCGCTGGACGAGCGCATCCATGTCCGCTTCCGCGAGGAAGGCGGGACGGACGAGGTGACGCTGGAGAAGCAAGGAGGCGCATGAGCTGGAACCGTAAACATCTGCTTGACATTCAGTCGCTCACCGCGGAGGAAATCCTGACCGTGCTGGACACGGCGCGGGCCTTCAAGGCGGTGGGGGAGCGGGCGATCAAAAAAGTGCCGGCGCTGCGCGGCAAGACGGTGGTCAATTTGTTTGTCGAGCCGTCCACGCGCACGCGCATCAGCTTTGAACTTGCGGCCCAGCGCCTGACGGCCGATGTCATCAATTTCAACTCGGAAGCCTCCTCGCTCAAGAAAGGGGAAACGCTCAAGGACACGGCGCGCAATCTGGAGGCGCTCAACGCGGACATCATCGTGATGCGGCACAACGCGAGCGGCGCGCCGCATTTTCTGGCGCGTTTCCTGCGCGCCAGCGTGGTCAATGCCGGGGACGGCGCGCACGAGCATCCCACGCAGGCCCTGCTGGACGCCTTCACCGTGCGCGAGAAGAAAGGGAAGATCGCGGGGCTGAATGTGACGATTCTGGGCGATATATTGTACAGCCGCGTGGCGCGCTCGAACATCTGGGCCTACACCAAGCTGGGCGCGCAGGTGACGCTGTGCGGCCCGGCGACGCTGGTGCCCAAAGTATTCGAGCAGATGGGCTGCCGTGTCACTTATAATGTGGACGAGGCCATCGCCGGGGCGGACATCATCAACCTGCTGCGCATCCAGCACGAGCGGCAGCGCAAGACGATGTTTCCCAGCATTGGCGAATACGCGAGCCTGTTCGGGCTGACCCAGGCGCGGCTGGCGCGGGCCAAGCCGGAGGCGCTGATCATGCACCCCGGCCCGATCAACCGCGGGGTGGAAATTGACAGCCAGATCGCCGATTCCGGCCGCTCGGTGATCCTCGACCAAGTAACCAACGGCCTGGCCGTGCGCATGGCGGTGCTCTTCCTGATCAACGGCGGCAAAGGCCCGCAAGAAGTCGCGGCGTGAGGAACAGTTTGCCATAGGAGAAAGAGGGTGTAGAATTGAAGCCATGAGCACGGTTCAAGAAATCGAAGCCGCCATCCGGTCCCTGGCGGCGGAAGAAAGGGAGCAATTGATCCAGGATTTGCCTTCCATTCTGCCCGAACTGGATGGGGATGCCGAATGGGATCGTATCATTTCCGATCCGTCTCCCCGACCCGCCCTTGCCAAACTGGGCGATGAGATTGAGGCGAAAATGAAAGCCGATCCCTCGCAATTTCTGGAGATGTCCGAGAAGGACTTTGACCAACCGTCGTGAAATCACGGGGCACACCAGCTTTCTGGAAGGCTCATTTCCAAGTAAGCAGCGATGGATTGTTGACAGCATTCCATCACTGCGAATTCTGGGGGGCGAGGCGGAAGTTGATTTCATAGGGAGTCTCCGGGGCGGCGGCGAGCGCTTTTGCGACGGCCTCGGGGAAACCGTCCGTGGCGGCGGTTGAGTACTTGCCAACCAGATCCTGTCCTCCCCGGCCTTCCAAGTTCTTCCGGTTGAGTATCACGCCGCTGGCGAAATCCCATTCCTTTCCCTCGGCCGGCGGCGTGCCGGCCAGCAGGGAGATCTTGAACCGGACGCCCGTCAAATCTTCGTCCTTGTTGGCCTTGAATACGAGGCCGGAGAACTGCGGTTCGGGATGGGTCGCGAGGGCGGCGAGGAACGGGACGAGCGTGTTTGTATCAAGCAGTTTGTCGCGGAACGCCTCAACCCTCGCGGCGAACACGGCTTCGGGTTTGGCGCTGTCCGCCGCCCACTCGATGGCGGTCACGGTGTTTGCCTGCTCCGGCTTCACGCGGTTGGGCGGCTGGGGAAGCGGAAGCGCCGGCAAGTTGCGGGCAAGCCGCCAGACGTTCTGGCATTCCACCCGCTGCCGCTCGCGGGAGTTCAGCCCCAGGGATGAGTCAAACACATAGCGATCCGGCCATCGTTCCGACAGATAGCCCCCCGCCATGTCACATGTGCGCGGATGATGCTCCCACCTTTGTTCGGCGGGAATGTACTTCATGGTGTCCTCCGTATCGTCCAGCGCGGCGACCAGGAAATCCTCGATGGCATTGAGCGTTGCCGGTGAAGGTCTGTTGGCGCCCCCAACCGGGGTTCTGGTTTGGCCGCCAACACACACGATCACCCGCCAGCGTGTGCTTGCCGGGCGCTGACGAAGGCCCCGCCCAAGCGCCTCTATTGCCGGGACGGAATCCGAGTCGGCGAGAAAACCCTCAAGCAACCCGCTGCCATCATCATTGGACTGCCGGAGCGGATCATCCCACAGGTGAATCATCGCCTGCACGGCTTCCTCTTTTCGGCGGTCGCGAAGGCCATAGGCCGCATTCACGCGCTCCAAAAGTGAGGGAGCGGACACCTCGTCCTGGCTCAAGAATTCGGTGACTTGAGGATCATCCAGCTTTGCGACATCAAAAACCAACCGATAGCGGGTGTCGGAATTGGTCGCCGCCAGCGCCCCGCGAATGATCGTCGCGGCGGCGATTTCCGGGAAACGCTGGATAAGGTTCGGCACTAATCCGAGATTCGGATTGGGAGAAGCGATTTCTTCGATCAGCACTTGCTTCTCGCCTTTCTTCTCCGCGACGGCCCACCAAGTCTCAATCACCTTTCTGGTTAGCGGCAGGTCTCCCTCTTTTGAGAAGTGGCTGGCCGCTTTGCGAGGCTGGTAAAAGGTTTTCCCGGCGATCCGTTCCAGGATGGTCTCCGCGCAATCGCCAACGGTCAGCACGGTCTGCGCGGGCAGATTGGTGGACACGAAGCGAAGCTGTTCGGTATCCACCATGCGGCAGAAGGCGGGATTGTCCAGCGCTGCGATGAGTTGTGGCACCGCCGCATAGCCGAGGCGGAGAAGTTGGTGAGCCGGGGTATTGGTCCCGCGGCGCATCTCACCAAAGATGTCGAAGGAGCCGGGGAACCACCATTGGCCGCCGTTTTGTTCCCGCAGGCGAAAGATGAGTTCACTGACCTTTTGTTCCACGGGCAATGCGTCGAGATTTGCCGGCGCGATTTTTGCGTGAGCCTCGTCCTCGGAAATCATGCGCTTCAACGCGGCTGCGTATTGCTTGGCGCGCTCAAGGTATGGGCTGTGCGGATAATTGCTCGCGACGGACTCGAATTGAGCGAGCAACTGCGGGCGGGAAATCGCGGCGTTATCAAAATTCCCGACGGCGCGATCATACATCACGGCGCCCAGGTCTTTTTCCAAGGCCAGACTAAAATTCGTGGTCGTTACATCCTGGCCCCATCTGAATCCCCACTTCCCGGCTTGATCGTATAACTGTTGGGCTTGCGCACCCAGGCCGTTGCGCCAGCAGGCCCAAGCCATGGTGAATACGTCTCCGGCATCGTAGGCCAGGCTGCCGAACATCTGGCTCTTTTCCTTCCAAACTTGTGAATCCCGATAAATTTCGAGCAATTCGTTGACACCATTGGAGAGTCCCACAACCTCGAACTGAGGCCGCGTGGAAAGACCAAGCTGATTGGTTGGTTTTACTGTTGCGGGACTCGGCTGAAGAAAGGTCTCTTCCATCATATACGAATTGTACAACGTGAAACCTGTGGCGTTGGTTGACAGCAGAAATCCATACCTGAAATTCTGCTGCGGCGGTTGATCTCCGCCCGTGTTCCACCCGCCTGTGGCCACGCGGACGTAGGGACAGCCTTTGAGGTCGGGCAAGCCCAGGGTGCTGAACCACTCGAAGTCCGCGCGCGCCTGGGGCGTCAAGGTGTTCGTCTCGGCGGCGCAAGCTGAGATGACGATGCCAATGGACAACGTCGCAATGCCAATCACCAAACGATTTGTGGTCATTTTCATACTGAATAGTCGAACCACGGATTACACGGATTACACGGATAAAAACGGTTTTTCGAGGCAACATCGCAAAGTCGCAGCGCGGCCAGCCTCAGCCAGAGCTGGATTGACCACAAAGAACGCAAAGAAGAAACTTCATGAGTCTTTTTCTCTGCGTTCTTTGTACTGCAATCCTTCAGAATCGCGCAGTTTCGCGAAGATTTTCCGGCCGCCCACGCGCTTGAACACATTCTCCAAGGCAAAGTCAGGGGAATGATTGTCAAGGGAATGGGAAAATGCGTTTTGAC
>Ga0181530_10000175_pt1 | contig 78769 bp, 71 predicted proteins | sample PEATcosm2014_Bin_42_FD_119769 | JGI IMG/M metagenome (GOLD analysis project Ga0181530, IMG submission 119769) | Peatland microbial communities from MTU Mesocosm Facility, Houghton, MI, USA - PEATcosm2014_Bin10_60_metaG | ecosystem: Environmental > Terrestrial > Soil > Wetlands > Peat | place...
GCGTCCGGCCGGTGCCTCGGTCCGTTGTCGGCAAGCTTCGCATCACGCGGCGGTGGACGGAATCCATGGCTGGCTCTGCCGGCGCGCCGCCTCGTAGGTGTCGATCTTCGGCGCGTGCTGCAAGGTCTGGCCGATGTCGTCGAGCCCGTTCAGCAGCAAATGCTTGCGGAACGGGTCGATGTCGAAGTGGATCTCCTCCCCGTTCGGCCGCACCACGACCTGACGCGCGAGATCGACGGTGATGCGCGCGTTGCCGCCCAGCTTCGCATCGTCGATGAGCTGATCGCATATGGCGCGCGGCAGGCGGATCGGCAGGATGCCGTTCTTGAAGCTGTTGTTGAAGAAGATGTCGGCGAAGTCGGGCGCGATGATGCAGCGGATGCCGAAATCCAGCAGCGCCCACGGGGCGTGTTCGCGCGAGCTGCCGCAGCCGAAATTCTCGTGCGCGATGATGATCTGGGCCTTGCGGTACGGCTCCTGGTTCAGCACGAACTCCGGTCGCTCGTTGCCGTCCTTGTCGTAGCGCAGCGAGTCGAACAGGTGCACGCCGAGGCCCGAGCGCTTGATCGTCTTGAGGAAGCGCGCCGGGATGACCTTGTCGGTGTCGATGTTCTGCATCGGCATCGGTGCGGCGATGGCGGTCAGCGTGGTGAACGGGTCCATGGTGGTTTCCTGTTGGAGGCTCCCCTCCCACAAGGGGAGGGGGAGTGTTTCATGATGTCTCAGCCCAACTGCCTCACATCCGCCAACCGTCCGGTCACCGCGGCGGCGGCGGCCATCGCCGGCGACAGCAGGTGGGTGCGGCCGCCCGGTCCCTGGCGTCCCTCGAAGTTGCGGTTCGACGTGCTGGCGCAGCGCTGGCCGGGCGTCAGCTTGTCCGGGTTCATCCCCAGGCACATCGAGCAACACGCCTCGCGCCACTCGAATCCGGCCTCCAGCAATATCCGATCCAGCCCCTCCTGTTCCGCCTGCTGCTTCACCAGGCCGGAGCCGGGCACCACCAGCGCCTGCACGCCCGGGGCCACCTTGCGGCCCTTGGCGACGGCGGCGGCGGCGCGGATGTCCTCGATCCGGCCGTTGGTGCAGGAGCCGATGAACACCACGTCGATCGGCACGTCGGCCAGCTTCTGGCCGGGGGTCAGCGCCATGTAGTCCAGCATGCGCTGCATCTGCGCGCGCTGCCCCTCGTCGGCCACCTGCGACGGATCCGGCACCACGCCGGTCACCGGCACCACCGCGCCCGGCGTGGTGCCCCAGGTCACCATCGGCGCGATGTCGTCGGCGCAGAGCACGACCGACGTGTCGTAGGTCGCCCCCGGATCGGAGGGCAGCGTCCGCCAATACGCCACCGCCTGCTCCCACGCCGCGCCCTTGGGGGCGAACTCGCGGCCCTTGATCCAGTCGAACGTGGTGTCGTCCGGAGCGATCAGCCCGGCGCGCGCGCCCGCCTCGATCGACATGTTGGACACCGTCATGCGCCCGGCCATGTCGAGCGCGCGGATCGCCTCGCCGGTGTATTCGATGACGTGGCCGGTGCCGCCGGCCGTGGTGATCTGGCCGATAATCGCCAGCACGATGTCCTTGCCGGAACACCCGAAGCCGAGCGTGCCGGTCACCTCGATCCGCATGTTCTTTGCCGGCGCCTGCAACAACGTCTGCGTCGCCATCACATGCTCGACCTCGGAGGTGCCGATGCCGAACGCCAGCGCGCCCAGCGCGCCGTGCGTCGAGGTGTGGCTGTCGCCGCAGACGATGGTCATGCCCGGCAGCGAAATCCCCAGCTCCGGCCCGATGATGTGCACGATGCCCTGGCGCTTGTCGAGGATCGGAATGTACGGCACGCCGAACTCGACGACGTTCTTCTCCAGCGTCTGCACCTGGATGCGGCTGTCGGTTTCCTTGATGTCGCTGGGAACCCGCGAACCGATGGTCGGGATGTTGTGGTCGGCAACGGCGATCGTGCAGTCCGGGCGGCGCAGCTTGCGGCCGGCCAGGCGGAGGCCCTCGAAGGCCTGCGGGCTGGTGACCTCGTGCACGAGGTGGCGGTCGATGTAGAGGATGCAGGTGCCGTCCGGGAGGCGCTCCACAACGTGGCTGTCCCAGATCTTGTCGAATAGCGTACGCGGCCTGGTGGCGGACATGGCAGCTCCGGCTTGCTGGTTTTTGGGCGGCAACCTTCGGCCGCCGCCCTCCCTGGTACGGTGGCCGAGTGTTGATTTGGCCGAACCGGCGCGGTTGCGCAACCCGGGACGGATGCCCGGCCGTCTTCTCCCCCTCCCCTTGAGGGAGGGGGAGAGGAAGAAACCGCGCTCAGCGTCACATCCAGCCCGACCCGCCCCCCTCCCTCAAGGGGAGGGGGAGAGGAAGAGCTCAGTCATACGTGACCGTTCAGCAGCTCTTGCTTCAGTTTCGGCGAGGCCGGCCTGGGGCCGAGGAACGTGGCCAGTATCGCTTCGGCGAGCGCCGGCCGGGAGATGATGCCAACCTGTTGCCCGCTGACCGCGACCGTGGCGCCGTGTGGCGTGAACAGCAGGGAATAGTTGTCGCCGGCGTGCATGGCGGGCATCTCGGCAAGGAACCGCGCGACGTCGTCCGGATCGAGCAGGCAGGGCGCCTGGCAGTTGTTCTCCAGGCCCTCGCGCCAGGCCTTGCGGGCGGCTTCGGCACTGACGCTGCGCTCGAATTTGACAATCAGCAGCTTGGTCTCCGGCGAGCGGATGATCTGCTCCGGATCGGTGCTCGGATACTGCAGATAGAGCGCGGCGACATAGATGTGAATGCCCAGCAGCGAGTAGGTGCGCAATCCATAGCCGTTCAGATGCAGTGTTCTCCCGTCCGCCTCCACCGTGTCAGGCAATTGCATGCCGTCGAGTTCTGCCGCGAGCCCGACGCAGCAGACGGGCAGAACGGTGGCCAATGCGATGAGCGTGCGACGGCAAGGCACGTCCGCAAACCACGGTCCGATGAGCTTCATCCTTCAGAGGTTCGAACGATCATGTTGGCCCCGGTCGCACGGCCATGCAAACCACGACGATGTGGGCGCGGCCCGTGCGAACCCGTCGGAGCCAATCGTTGCGCAGTTGATATCAGGCCTCCGCTTGCACGTCGCCGAGATAGGCGCCCGCGCCGCGCAACCGTTCTTGCAGCGTGGGCACGGAGACCGCACGCGGCGAACAATCGCTTTCGAGCGACAGTGCCGCGGCGGTCCCGGCGGCCTCACCCATCGCGAAGCAGGGCGGCATCACACGGATGGCGCCCAGCGCTTCGTGCGTCGCCGAAACCGCGCGGCCGGCGATCAGCAGGCCATCGACGTCGCGCGGCACCAGAATGCGATACGGGATTTCGTAGACATTGGCGGTGGGCGGCGCCTCCGCCGTGCCGCCGCCGGCGCCGCTCGGGTCATGAATATCGACCGGGTAGCCACACAGCGCCACCACATCCTCGAAGCGCCGGCCGTTTTGCAGATCGCCGAGCGTCAGTGTGTATTCTCCCACCACACGCCTGGTCTCGCGCACGCCGATCTGCGCCGCGGTGTCGAGCAATGCGCAATTCTCGAACCCCGGCAGGTCGGAGCGAAAGAAACGCAACAGCGCCGCGGCCTGTTCGCGGCCCTCGATCTCGGCGGCGGTGAGGTCGTGCACGTCGGTGCCGTTGCGGCGCAGGACGCGGCTCGTGTTGATGCGCCAGACGCCGGGTTGCAGCGTACGATACATGCCGATGCCCTTCCGCGGCGCCGGGAAGCGCCCCTCCCGGGTGGCCTTGGCGACGATCGACGCATAGGGACGGAAATCCTCGGGGTGGCTGCGCACATACTCTTCCACCACCGCGTCATCGATGCCTTGCACACGGAAGAACAGCGTCATCGGCTGGGTCAGCCCATCGGCATCGCGCCCGAGTGCGGTCGCGTTTCCCGCCAGCGTCGCGACATCGCCATCGGCGGAACAATCGACGAAGCGCCGCGCCGGCTGCACATGCAGGCCGCTCTTGCTGGCGCATACCAGTCCGGCAATGCGTTGCCGGCCATCCGACGCGGGCTCGGTCAGCGCATCCACCACCAGCGTGTGCAGCAGCAATTCGACGCCGGCCTCGCGGCACATGCGCATGGCCGCGAACTTCGCCGCTTCCGGGTCGAACGGCGTCACCTTGTCGTGGCCGTATTCGATGAAGCCGCAATAGGCGCTGCCCGCCGGAATGCCCGAGGGATGCAAGGCGCCGCCATCGGCGACCATGCGTTGCACGAATTCCTCGAAGATCCCCTTGATCAGTTGCTGCGAGCCGTCCAGCGAGTAGGACGTCATGCAGGGGCCCACCAACCCGGCCGTCAGATTGCCGCCGAGGAAGCCGTAGCGTTCGATCAGCAACGTGCTTGCCCCGCCGCGCGCCGCCGCGATGGCCGCCGCGATGCCCGAGGGGCCGCCGCCCACCACGACGACATCCTTTTCCGGCGCCACTTTGAGCGAACGATTGTACGCAACGGAGCCAGTCGAAGGTTCTGTGTTCAAGGAGGTGTTTCCTGCATGCCTGTTGGTGCGTTGAAGCTAGAGATCAGCGGAACATCGAGCCGCCATCGGCATCGAGCGCCGCGCCATAGACGAAAGACGCCGCCGAGGAACAGAGGAACAGAATGGCGGCCGCCATGTCGTCCGGCCGTCCCATGCGCTTCATCGGCAGCCCCTCGGCGATACGCGCCTTGAGTTCCGGGGAGACGCCGCGATGCATTGGCGTATCGGAAGGGCCTGGGTTGAGTGCGTTGATACGCACGCCCTTTCCCGCCAACTCGCGCGCGACGGATTTCACCAGCGAGAGCACGCCGGCCTTGCTGGCGGCATAGGCGGCGTCGGCAATCAGTCCGCCGCCGCCGCGTACCCCGGCATCGGACGCGACGCAGACGATCTGTCCGCCGCCGGCAGCGAGCATGCGCGTCACCGCCGCCTGTACGACGAAGACGGTACCCAGCAGGTTGATGTCGAGCACGCGCCGCCAATGCTGCCAATCCATATCGGTGAGCCGCTTCGCGGCGATCACGGCGGCGCAGGTGACAAGATTGTCGATCCTGCCAAGCTGCGAATCCGCATAGGCGAAGGCAGCGCGAATGCTTGCGGGGTCGCTGACATCGAGCGCGGTCGCGCATGCCTTGCCGCCCGCGGCACGGATCGCTTCGGCATGCTTTTCCACCGCTTCCCCCGCCAGATCGGTCAGCAGCACGTGCGCGCCATGCGCGGCAAAGCTGCGTGCCGCTTCCAGCCCCATGCCGCCGGCGGCGCCGGTGATGAACACGGTCTGGCCAGCAAAATGGTCCCGGGCGAAGGCATCGGAAGGCACGTTGCGGGCCGTGATTCCCGTGGTCATATCACTTTCCAATTGTCGTTCGCCGAGCCATCGCGACCGATGCATGCCAGGCGCCCCTAACCTTGACTCTCGGTTGTCGTGCGCCGGCCGCATCGCCCGTCATGGCCGGGCTTGACCCGGCCATCTATCGCGGCACCGCGGCTGCATAGATGGCCGAGTCAAGCCCGGCCATGACGTGAGGAGCGGCCGGTATAGATGGCCGGGTCAATCCCGGCCATGACGGTTGCAGTGGCCGGTATAGATGGGCGGGTTAAGCTCGGCCATGACGGTTGGAGTGCCGGTATAGATGGCTGGGTCAAGCCCGGCCATGACGGTTGGAGTGCCGGTGCCGATGCCGGTACGCCAATCAATCGGACGGCTGTATCAGTGTTTCGCGTCTTCCTCCACGATAGCCTTGGCTTGCCCCCCTACGCTTCCTGTAGCAACCTTAAAAAACGGCGTGACGGCGTGCAACCTGCTGTCGCCATCCGGCGAGCGTGTCCGGCGCCAGGCGAGGGAGAGAACATGCGTGCCATCACCCGTCGTGGCGTGCTGCTGGGTGCCACCGGTGTCGCGGCGGCCGGCGGCCTGGCTCTCCGCGTCCATGCGGCGGACAAACCAGGCAAGCTCACCATCCTGGCGCATCGCGTGCATCAGCTTGTCTGCACCGAAGGGCCGGCGGGCGACGCCACCAAACCATGGCGAGAGCAGAATGGGATCGCGCTGGAGTGGGTGACGCTCGACCTGAACGCGATCCGCGACCGCCTGATGCGGGAGGCCAGCCTGTCGCACACCGACATCAATGTCGGCTTCCTGCTCAACACCGCCGCGGTGCCGGAAGCCCTGGCGCTGTTCGAACCGCTCGACCCCTTTATGCAGGCGACACCGATCGAGGATCCGGACGATATCTCGGCCGGGTTCATGCAGGCATTCGCTTATAAGGGCGTGCAGTACGGCATGCCCTTCCGCCAGGCGGTGAACGCGCTGCACTGGAACGCTGCCCTGTTCAACGAACGAGGGGTCGAGGCGCCGGCGAACACCATCGATAGTTTCCTGGACGTCGCCCGCAAGCTCAGCTTCACCAACAAGGATGGCACGCGGGTCTATGCCTTCGCCGCGGAGGGCGATAATTATACCGTCATGGTGACGATGGCGCGGGCCTATGGCGGCGATCTCATCACCGAGGATTACCGCGTGCTGGCCGACCAGCCCGGCATGATCGAGGCGCTGAAGCTGCTGCGCGCGATGTACCAGGAGAAACTGGTGCCGCCGAACATCACCGCCATGTCGCAGAACGACCTGATCGGCGCGATGCAGCAGGGCCAGGTGGCGATGGAACAATTCCCGTTCGGCCGCACCGTGCTGTTCAACGATCCGAAGAGTTCGAAATACCCCGGCCAGTTCAAGCTGGCCATGTTCCCGGGCAAGAACCTCGGGGATGTCGTCAGCACAGCCGAGTTCTGGGGGATGGTGATTCCGAAGACCGCCGCCGCCAAGGACTGGAGCTGGAGCCTGATGCGCGATCTGGTGAGCAAGCAGAATACCGTCATGGAAACCATCAACGGCAACGGGCCGGTGCGGGTCTCCGCCTATTCCGCTCCCGAGATCGTCAGGCAAATCCCCTATGCGGCGATGGAGGCGCAGGCGCTGAAGGCCGCGCGCGTGCCGATGCCCGCCTTCGCCAAGGCGGCGCAAGCCAAGGATATCTGCGTCGAGGAGATGCAGGCGGCGATGCTCGGCATGAAAACGCCGGAACAGGCGGGCAAGAGCATGGCGCAGCGGTTGCGCCCGCTGATGCCTGCCTGATCCTGCCGCCGCCGATGCAACGCTTCTCGCTGGGCCGGCTGCTGATGCTGGCGCCCGCGCATCTTCTCCTGCTCTGCACCATCGCGCTGCCGTCGCTCTACGTGCTGTGGCTGAGCTTTACCGAATCGACCTATGGCAGCATCAGCGGCTACGTCGGCTTCAGCAATTACGCCGCGATGCTGGCCGACCGGTATTTCTGGCGCGCGCTGGTCAATACGCTCATCGTCGTCAACGTCGTCGTCTACGTGGAGTTGGCGCTCGCGGTGGGTATCGCCGTCGTGTTCGTGCAGGGTGTGCCGTTCCGCCGCGTGCTGATCGCCATCATGTTGATGCCGTACGCGATCAGCGAAGTGGTCGCCGTGGTGATCTGGAAATTCATGATGGATCCGGACATCGGCATGATCGAGCGCCCGCTCGCCGCGCTGGGTCTGCCGCTGCACTGGGCGGTCGATCCGTCCGCCGGGCTCGCTCTGGTCTGCATCATCAGCGTCTGGCTCAACATGCCGTTCAGCTTCATCATCGCCTATGCGGCGATGCGGGGCGTGCCAACGGAACTTTACGAGGCCGCGCATGTGGATGGCGCCTCCGGCTGGCAGAGCTTCCGCTACATCACCTTGCCGGTCATTTTTCCGGCCCTGCTGGTGGCGCTGATTTTCCGCTACATCGTCGCCTTCCGGCTGTTTTCCGAGGTCTGGTTGCTCACCGGCGGCGGCCCGGCGCGGATGACCGAGGTACTGTCGATCTATCTCTACAAGCAGGCGTTCACCTATGCGGATTTCGGCCGCGGTGCGGCGGCCGGCTGGATCATGGTGCTGGCGTCCGGCGTTTTCGCGGTTGCCTATGTCAGCCGGCTCAACCGGGCCGGCTTCGGGCGCGGCACATGAGACACAAGAAGCCGGCGGCGCAGGCGCTGCGCGCTGTCATCATAGTGCTCGTGCTGATCTGGTCGGGGGTGCCGATCGCCTTCGTCGTCATCGCATCCTTCAAGCCAAACCAGCAGATCTTCACCTATCCGCCGACGCTGCTGTTCAGCCCGACCCTGGTGCATTATCGCGATCTGCTGGTCAAATGGCCGGATTTCCTGCGCACGCTTGGCAACAGCCTGGCCGTGACCGCCGGCGCTACGCTGGTCTGTGTCGGGGCGAGCCTGCTGGCCGGCTACGTCTATTCCCGTGTCCGCAACCGCCTGATCGCCGCTTCGGCCTTCTATATGGTCGGCATCCGCCTGTTGCCGCCGATCGTCGTCACCCTGCCCCTGTTCCCGCTCGCCGATTACCTCGGCCTGAGCGACACCCGCACCGCACTCATCATCCTTTATGCGTCGTTCTTTGTCTCACTCGGCACGCTGCTGCTGAAGAGCTTCATCGACGGCATCCCGGAGGAACTGGACCAGGCGGCGCACATCGACGGCGCCTCGGACCTGGTGATCCTGTCGCGCATCATCCTGCCGCTCTCGGCGCAAGGCCTGGTTGCCGCCAGTGTCTTCGTCGTGGTCTATGCGTGGAACGAATACCTGTTCGCCTTCATCTTCACCACCACGCGCGCCAAGACCGCTCCCCTGCTGCTCAGCGAGATGATGTCGTCGCTCACCGGTGTCGATTGGGGCGTGCTGTTCGCGGCCGTAACGGTGCAACTGGTGCCGATCGTGCTGTTCGTCATTCTGGTCCAGCGCTTTCTCATCTCCGGCCTCACCGCCGGAGCGCTGAAAGGCTAGTGCTCGAAAGCACGGGCACGCGAGACGCCGGCGGTGCATGACCGACCGCAGACCAACCCGGTCTGATGCTAGCGCGAACCATCGCCAGCGGTGGCAGTATGATGCGGCGACGTCATGCTTCTCCCGGCAAGGCGCCGGCCTGACGCGCCACCTCTGCGGTCAACGCTGATGGCAGCATCACGCCTCCGGCCGTACGATCAGCACCGTACCGTCCACGCCCTCGACGCGCAGCCGGGCGCCCGGGTCGGGCTGCGGCACATCGGTCGGCACGCGGGCCGCCCAGTCGCTGTCGCCAACCCGCACGCGTCCTTCGCGACCGTGAAAAATCAGGGCGGTCGCCGCGCGGCCCGCCAACCCCGCCTGCTGCGTGTTCAATCGCGTCGGATGGCGACGCAAACGCAGGCCGACAGTGAGCGAAATCGCTGCCAGGACGCCGAATGTCACCACCTGAAGTTCGAAGCCGATCCCCGCCGACAGCGTCACCAGGCCGGTGCCGCACGCCGCCAGCCCCAGCCACATCATGAAGACACCCGGCGCGAGCATCTCCAGCAGCAGCAAGACGAGACCCGCGACCAGCCAGATGATCCAGTCGTTCATGACGTTGGGCCAGGGCCCCAGGGCCCGGATGCCGGCGGCATCGGCGAAGCGGGCGCGATCGGTGGCATCGGCGGAAACGGCGGCGGCTCCGGAGGCAGCGGCGCCGCACCTGGCGGGATGCCTGCCGGCGGGACGCTCCCGGGCGGAGTCGCATCGTCGCCGCGCAGCAATTGCATCGCCTGCACGATGCCGCCGGCCAGCGCCGCGCTCTCCATCGGCACCACCACCAGCCGCGTGTTGGGCGCCGACGCCAGTGCCTGGAACGCGCGCACGTAGCGATCGGCGATGAAGTAGCGCAGCCCCGCCTGGCCGTGCTGCGTCGCCGCGTCGGAGACCATCTGTGTCGCCTCGGCCTCGGCGCGAGCCAGCGCTACCCGCGCCTCGGCGTCGCGGTTTGCCGCCTGCTGGCGCCCCTCGGCCTGGAGGATCAGCGACTGCTTCTCGCCCTCGGCGCGCAGGATCGCGGCCTGGCGCTGGCCTTCGGCGAGGGCCACCGCGGCGCGACGCTCGCGTTCCGCGGTCATTTGCAGGTTCATCGCGCGGATCAGATTATCGGGCGGCTCGATCTTGCGAATCTCGACGCGGCTGACCTTCACGCCCCACGGCTCGGTGGCGCCGTCGAGGATCGTCAACAGTGCGGTATTGATGCGCTCACGCGACGACAGCGTCGCGTCCAGCTCCATCTCGCCGATCACCGCGCGGATGTTGGTCATCGCCAGCGTGGTCAGTGCGAGCGTGAGGTTGGCGACCTGATAGGCCGCCTTCTCCGGTTCCATCACCCGATAATAGATGATGCCATCCACCGCGACCGAGGCATTATCCCGGGTTATCACGCTCTGTTCCGGAATCTCCACCACCTGCTCTTGCACGTTGAGCTTGCGTCCGACGCGGTCGACATAGGGCAGCACGAAATTCAGCCCCGGTTGCAGCAGCCGCGTGTACGCACCGAACCGTTCGACGGTCCAGACCTGGCCCTGCGATACCGTCTTCACCCCGGCGAACAGGGTGACGACGACCAGGATCAGGACAAGGATCCAGACGATGATGACCGCACCGACCATGCGGGTTCCCCCCGAGGAATGTTACGGGGTTCTACCGCATGTTCAGTTTCGCTGCCATTGCACGATGTCAAGCTGGTCCCCCGTCAGGCCCGGCCGTGGCCAGGGGAGTGCGCTACTCCAACACCGCCTCGAGCGTGATCGTGGCGTTCAACACCTTCGACACCGGGCAATTCGCCTTCGCGCCCTCGGCCAATTCCTTGAATTTCGCGGCGTCGATCCCTGGTACCTTCGCGCGCAACGCCAGATGTACCGCGGCAATCTTCCAGCCGCCCGGCACCTGCTCCATGGTCAGCGTCGCGTCGGTATGCAGGCTTTCCGGCGGATGGCCTGCCCCGCTGAGCTGGAATGCGGTGGCCATGCTGAAGCAGCCGGCATGGGCGGCGGCGATCAGCTCCTCCGGGTTGGTGCCTTTGCCGTCGCCGAAACGAGCGTTGAAGCCGTACGACGTATCCTGCAGCGTGCCACTTTGCGTGGTCAGGCTGCCGGTGCCGTCCTTGCCGCTGCCGGACCAGGCCGCGGACGCGTGACGCTTGATGCTGGCCATGCTTGCCCTCCTGCTTCGTTGGGTCGCCGCCATGCCGGGCGGCATCGTCGCATATGGGTTGCCACGCAGCCGTCCACCATAGCGGCCGGACCTACGGCCCCTTCCATTGCACGATGTACAGTCCGGCATCGTAATCGGTCAGATAGACCAGCCCGTCCTGCGCCACGAACAGATCCGCCGTGTGACGCATCTTCGCCCGGCCGCGCATCGGTTCCATCCATTTCGTCGGCTGCGGCGGCACGAAATAGCCGATCTCCTGTGGCCGATACGCATCGGCGATGTCGAACACGCGCAGCCCGGCGCTCTGCCAGGTGGCGAAGATCGTCGTCGAGGACTGGAACGAACCCGGCCGGTTCTCGTGCAGGTTATGCGGTCCGAACTGACCGCCCAGCTTGACGTAGTCCTGGTCCGACGGCGTCGGCAGCGTGGCGATGCTGACCGGATTGCTTTTCTCGCGGATGTCGAACACCCAGGTGCGCTTGTTCTGGCCTTCCAGGTCGATGTTCATCACTGCCTCGTCCGCGACAACCAGCAGGTCGCGGTCGTGCAGTGGCAACGCGCTGTGGGTGCCGCCGCCATACGGCGGGCACCAGTTGCGGTGGACGATCAGTTTCGGTGCCGACTTGTCCTTCACGTCGAGGATGGTCAGTCCGCCGTCGCGCCACGACGCATAGGCGATGTCGTCGGCCACCACCGCGTGGTGCAACGCCCAGCGATTTTTCCATGTGGGCGTCTCGCCGCCGGCGGCGTGCATGCCGGGGATCCACCAGCGGCCGACCTCGCGCGGGCGGGTCGGCTCTGCCATGTCGATGACGATCAGGATGTGGTCGGTGTAGCCGTCGAGCAGGGCAGAGGCGTAGGCGTAGCGGCCGCCGGTCCACCAGATGCGATGCAGGCCCAGACCTTGCACTTCCATGAAGCCGATGGCGCGCGGATTGGCCGGATCGGAAATGTCGTAGACCCGCATGCCGGCCGAGAAATCCTCGCCCCGCTTGCCGTAGCGCGACGAATCCACCTGGTTCGACTGGCTGTAGTATTCCTTGATCGACAGCAGCGCCTTCAGGTCCAGCTCCTCGATGCACAGCAGCAGGTCTTCCGCGGCTTGCAGGTGCATGCACCAGGAGTTCGGATGGATCGGTGCGAAGTTCACCGGCTTTGGATGGCGCGGGTCGCGCACGTCGGTGACCATGACGCCGCGGCTGACCCGCGTACCAACGTATGCGTGGCCGCGCGCGACCATCACCTGGACGCCGTCGCCGCGGCCCCCCTGGTCGGTATGGCCGAGGAATTCGACGTTTCGCGCACCTTCCGGGACGATCATGGCTTGCCTCCTGCTCCATTCGGTCGGCAGACTACTCCAGGTTGAGGGAGGATGTGAGCCATGCCGACTTATGTCATGCTGGCCAACTGGACCGACCAGGGTGTCCGGTCGATCGACGAAAGCCCCAAGCGCGTCGATGCGTCGCGCAAGGCGCTGGAGGACATGGGCGGGCGCTTCCTGTCCACCTACATGACGATGGGCGCCTACGACCTGGTCATCACCTACGAGGCCCCGGACGACGCGGTGGCGGCGCGTTTCATTCTGATGCTGGGCAAACTCGGCAACGTGCGCACCACGTCGCTGAAGGCGTTCCCGGAGGAGGCGTATCGCCAGATCATCAATTCTCTGCGGTCAGGGTAACGGGCACCGGTCGTCCGTACCGCTGTTCAATATTGACGGTCCGGCATCTCACTGCGCCACCGGACTGTCGATCGGTGCCGGCCGGCCGGCCGGCGCGTCGGTTGTTGTCGCTTTCACATGGTGATCCGCGGCGAGCAATAGGTAGACCGCCGGAACCACGAACAGGGTGAAGAGCGTGCCGACCGCGAGGCCGCTGGCGATCACCAGGCCCATGTCGAAGCGGGAGACGGCGCCGGCGCCGCTCGCGGTCAGCAGCGGGATCACGCCGAGCACCATCGCCGCCGTGGTCATCAGGATCGGCCGCAGCCGGATGCCCGCCGCCTGTTCTACCGCTTCGCGCTTGGTCCTGCCCTGTTTCTGCAACTCGTTGGCGAATTCCACGATCAGGATGCCGTGCTTGCTGATCAGGCCCATCAGGGTGACCAGCCCCACCTCGGTATAGATGTTCAGCGTGGCGCCGCCGATGCCGGTGCTGACGAACAGCAGCGCGCCGGCGATCGACATCGGCACGGAAACCAGGATGATCAGCGGGTCGCGGAAGCTTTCGAACAACGCGGCGAGCGACAGGAACACGATGATCAGCGCGAAGCCGAACGTCCCGACGAAGCCGGCGGATTCCTGGACGTACTGGCGCGACAGGCCGCCGTAATCGACCGTATAGCCTTGCGGCAGCGTCGTCTTTGCCAGGTTCGTCAGGTAGTCCACCGCGGTGCCCAGTGCGACCCCGGGCGCCGGCACACCCTCGATCGTTGCGGAATTGAGCTGCTGGAAATGATTGAGCGATTCCGGCATCGTGCTGGTGACAATGTGCGCCACCGTCGAAAGCGGTACTGAACCGCCGCTCGCCGTCCTGACGTAGTAGTTCAGCAACTGGCTGCTGTTCAGCCGGAAGCGTTGCTCTACCTGCGGGATCACCTTGTAGGACCGCCCGTCCAGGCTGAAGTAGTTGACGTAGCCGCCGCCGAGCATTGACCCCAGCGCGGCGCCGATGTCGCTCATGTTCAGGCCGAGCAGCGCCGCCTTGTCGCGGTCGAGCACCACCGTCGATTGCGGCTGATCGATGCGCAGGTCGCTGTCGAGGAAGATGAACAGGCCGCTCTTCACCGCGGCTTGCAGCAATTGCTGCGCCACGGTGTTGAGCGCGTTGAACGGCTGCGTCGTGCCGATAACGAACTGGATCGGGAAGCCGTTAGATCCGGGCAGCGGCGGCGGAGGGAACACGACCGTGTTGAAACCGGCAACCTGCGCAAGCGCCTGCTGGACCTGCGGCTGCAACTGATTGGTCGTGCGCGTGCGCTGATCCCAAGGCTTCAGCACCATGCCGGCGATGTTCTGGCCCGCCACGTCAAGCTGGAAGACGTGATCGGTTTCCGGAAACCGCGTGAAGATCTTGTCGATCTGTTCATCGTACATCAGCCGCTGCTGCAACGTGGCGTTGGGCGCCGCATGCGAGATGGCGATCAGGACGCCCTGATCCTCCTGCGGCGCCAGTTCGCTTGTGGCACTGGCGTAGAGGAAGTAGATGCTGACCAGCACGATCGCGGCGAACACCAGGGTGACCGGCAGGAAGTTCAGGCTGTTGTGCAGCCGCCGCTCGTAGCGGCTGTGCAGCCAGGCAAAGCGCCGGTCGATGAAATCCACCAGCCGCGCCTCCCAGCCGCTGCGGTCGGCGGTGTGCGGCGGCAGGAAGCGCGAGCACAGCATCGGCGATAATGTCAGAGCGATGATGGCGGAAACGGTGACTGCGCCCACCAGCGTGAAGGCGAACTCGGTGAACAGCGCGCCGGTCAGCCCGCCCTGGAAGCCGATCGGCACATAGACCGCGACCAGCACGACGGTCATCGCGATGATCGGGCCGCCCAGTTCGCGTGCCGCCTGGATGGCGGCCGGGATGGGACGCATGCCGTCTTCCAGATGACGATTGACGTTTTCCACCACGATGATGGCGTCATCCACCACCAACCCGATGGCCAGCACCAGGGCGAGCAAGGTCAGCAGGTTGATGGAGAAGCCGAACATCAGCATCATCGTGAAGGTGCCGATCAGCGACAGCGGAATGGCAATGATCGGGATCAGCACCGAGCGCGGCGAGCCGAGGAACACGAACACCACCAGCGTCACGATCAGCACCGCCTCGACCAGCGTGGTCACGACCTCGCTGATCGAACTGTTCACGAATGCCGTGGAATCATACACGATCGTTCCGGTCATGCCGTGCGGCAACTGCGCCTGGATGCCGGGGAAGACGTCGCGCACGCCCTTGATGACGTCCAGCAGATTGGCGCTGGGTGCCACCTGGATGCCGAAATACACCGCGCGCTTGCCGTCGAAACTGACCTGCGAGTCATAGTCGTCGAAGCCAAGCGAGACGTTCGCCACGTCCTTCAGCCGGATGAGCGCGCCGTTGACCTGCTTGACCTGAAGATTCTGGAACTGCGCCAGCGTGTGCAGGTCGGTGGAGGCGGCCAGGTTGACCTGCACCATCTGCCCCTTCGTGGTGCCCAGGCCGGAGATGTAATCGTTGTTGGCCAGCGCCTGTGCGACGTCGGTCGCGGTCAGGCCGTATGCCGCCAGCTTGTTGGGGTCGAGCCACGCCCGGAGCGCGAAATTCTTCGCCCCCAGCAACTCGGCTGTCTGCACCCCCGGCACGGCTTGCAGCTTCGGCTGCACGGCGCGCGCCAGGTAGTCGGTCACCTGGTTGGGTTCCAGCACGTCGCTGTAGAAGCCGATATACATCGCATCGATCGTCTGGCCGATCGTCACCGACAAAATCGGCTGCTGCGATCCGGCCGGCAACTGGTTCAGCACCGCGCTGATCTTCGTGTTGATCTCGGTCAGTGCCTTGTCCGGATCGTAGTTCAACCGCAGGTTGACGGTGATCGTGCTGACGCCGGACTGGCTGTTCGACGTCATGTCGTCGATGCCGTTCGCCTGCGCGATCGCGTTTTCCAGCGGCGTGGTGATGAAGCCGGCGACCACGGCCGGATCGGCGCCGTACAGCGTGGTGGTCACGGTGACCACCGCATTCTCGGTGCGCGGATATTGCAGCACCGGCAAGGCGCCGACCGCGCGCAGCCCCAGCACCAGGATCATCAGGCTGACGACGCTGGCCAGCACCGGGCGCCGGATGAAGATATCGGTGAAGTGCATGGCGTCTGCCCCGCTATTGCCCGGCCGGATTCGGGCGCGGATCGTCCAGCGGCTGCACGGTGTTGTTCACCACCACCGGCGCGTCGTTGTGCAGCTTGACCTGGCCCGCCGAGACGATGACGTCGCCCTCCTTGATGCCCTTCAGGATGGCAACCTGGTCGCCGCGCGTGTCGCCGGTTGTCACGAAGGTCTGCTGGGCGATCAGTTGCGGCTTGCCCTGCGCGTCCTTGCCCTTGTCGAGCACCACATAGACGGTGTTGCCATAAGGATTGTACGCGATAGCGGTCTGCGGCAGGGTGATTTCGCGCCGCTGCGCCCCGGTGCTGATATCGAGCGTGGCAAACATGCCGGGCAGCAGGCGATGGTCGGGATTGCGCAACGTCGCGCGGATCTGCACGTTGCGCGAGGTGGGATCCACCTGGGGATTGATCGCGCTGACCTGGCCGGGGAAATTCACTCCGGGCCAGGTATCGACATGCACGACGACGGTCTGATCCACCTTGACGTTGGCCAGCGCCTGCTGCGGCAGATAGAAATCGACATAGAGCGGATCGAGCGCCTGCAACGTGACGACCTGCGTGCCGGCTGCCAGGAACTGCCCAAGATCGACCGCGCGAATCCCCAGATGTCCGGCGAATGGCGCGCGCAGGATCTTCTGGTCCACCACCGCCTGCTGTTCGGCGACCTGCGCCTGGTCGTTCTTCAATGTGGCGGCGTCGCTGTCCAGCGTCGCCCGGCTGACCGCCTGCACCAGGAACTGCTTGTGGTCGCGATCATAATTGACCTGCGCCAACGCGGCGGTTGCTTGCAGCGCTTGCAGCTTGGCGACGTCGTCGTCGCTGCGCAGCCGCAGCAGCACCTGCCCCTCCGGCACGTCGTCGCCGGATTTGAAGTCGATCTCGCTGACGATGCCGGCAAGCTGCAACGACAACTCGGCGCCGTTCACCGCGCGCAACGTGCCGACCGCGGATACCTCCGGCTGCCACTGCTGGTACCCCGCGGTGACCGTGGATACGGTCTGCGGCGGATTGGCCAGCGACGCCATCACCTTCTTGATGATGTTTGCCTTGAACACCTGGAACCCGAACACGCCGCCGAGCACGACGGCGACCGCGATCAGCATGATGATCATGCGTTTGGTCATGACGATCGCCTCCGTCAGTGCTGCGGGGCCGAGAGCGAAATCCCGATCCGGTCAGGTTGACCGTTGCTGTCGGGGGCCACGTCATTGCGATGCCACCAGCCGCCGCCCAGCGCCTGGAACAAGGCAGCGGTGTCCGCGTAGCGGCTGGCCTGTGCCTGCACCAGGTTGATATGCGCCTGCTGATAGCTGCGTTCGGCGTTGTCCAGCGTCAGATAGGTGATGGCGCCGAGCCGGAACTGGTCGCGCGCCAGGCCGAGGCTGGCGCCCGCGGTTTGCTCGGCTTCGGCCTGCGCGCGCAACGCCGCGGCATCCGCCTGTAGTGCCCGCAGCGCATCGGCGACGTTCTGGAACGCCTTGACGACCGTGCTGCGGTACTGCGCCGCCGCCTGGTCGAACGCCGCGACGGCGGCGCGTTTCTTGTGCAGCAGCGCGCCACCGTCGAACAAGGTCTGGGTGACGCCGGCGGCGATGCTCCACACCGCCGTGGCGGGCGTGAACAGGTTGGTGAAGCCCAGCGCCGTGGTGCCGTACTGACCGGTGATGCTGAACTGCGGCAACTGGTTGGCGATGGCAACGCCGACATTGGCGCTGGCGGCGTGCAGCGTCGCCTCGGCGGCGCGAACGTCCGGCCGTTGTTCCACCAGTTGCGAGGGCAGGCTCAGCGGCAATTCGGTCGGCAGATGCAGGTTGGCGAGGTCGAAACGATCCGCCGGCTCCTGGTTGGGCAAGCGGCCGAGCAATGCGGTGAGCTGGTTGCGGGTCTGCGCCAACTGCTTTTCCAGCGCCGGCAGCGTGGCCTGGGTTGCGCTCAGCGTGGCCTGCTGCGTCAGCACGTCCGATCGCGCCGCGGCACCGAGCGCGAACTGGCGCTGCACCAGGTTGAGCTGGTCGGTTTCCAGCCGGATGATGTCGCGCGTGGCCGCGATCTGGCCGCGCAGCGACGCCTCCTGCACCGCGGCGACGACGAGATTCGAGGTCAGCGTGAGATAGGTCGCCTCAAGCTGGAAGCGCTGGTAATCCGCCTGCGCTGCCAGCGATTCCACCTGGCGGCGGACGCCGCCGAACACATCGGGTGCATAGGAGACGTTCAACCCGGCGGTGGTCAGGGTGAATGTCTCATTCAGCTTGGGCTCGCCGAACTCGGCGCCGGAGAGCCGCTCGCGTTCGACCTGTGCGTTGGCACCGAGTGTGGGAAACAACCCACCCTGCCCGGCATAGACGTTCTCATTCGCCTGGCGCAGCGCCGCCTGCGCAACCTGCACGTCGGGGTTCGCCCGCAACGCCTGGTCGATCATGTCGTTGAGCGGGCGCGAGCGGAACAGGGTCCACCAGGCACCGGACAGGTCGCCGCCTGGCACGAAGCGTTGCGCCTCGCCGCCGGCTACTGCGGTGGCCGAAGTCGCAGTCTGCAACTGCTCTTTTGTGTAGCCGGCCTGGTCCGGTGCGGCGGGGCGGTGGAAATCGGGACCGACCTCGCAGCCCGACAGCAGCAGCAGGACGGGCAGCGCGATGCGGCCCGTGGCCAGGGGGATCGACGTCACCGTTTGGCACCTTTGACGACGCGGAAGATGGCCCTGGTATGCTCGCGTACCAGAGCTTGAATGGCGTGAACGCGGGCGTCGTCGAGGTGTTCCCACCCGAGCGCCTGGTGCGCCTTGCGGTTGCAGAACACCGACACCTGTCCGATCAGCGCGACCGTCCGCAGCAGCGTTGGTTCGGCGTCGGGTGGTTGATCGGTCAGGTGCCCGATCAACACGGCGCAGGGCTCGACGATCTGCCGTGTCACCCGTTGATGCAGGGTGTCCAGCGCGGGCTGCGGCTCGATCTCGGCGCGGGCGAAGAACAGCGCCCGGGATTCCCAGTCCGGGCTGGTCTGGTCGGTCACCAGGGCCACGAAGGCATCGAGCAAGCGGCACAGCAGATCGACCAATTGTCGCCGCGATACCTCCCCCCCGCCCAGCACCGCCTGGATCTGCGCTGTTACTGGGGCGATGCGACCTTCCACGGTCTCGCTGATGTGATCGATGACTGCGCGATACAGGCCTTCCTTGTTGCCGAAATAATATTGTAGTGCCGGAAGGTTCACCTTGGCGTGATGCGCCAGGGTGCGGGTGCTGGCGCCCTCGTAGCCCTCGGTGGCGAACACCTGGAGCGCGGTGCGCAGGATGCGCAGACGGGTATCCTCGCCGCGCTGCCGGGGTCCCGGGCGGGCACGCGTGGCGGCGGATGCGGTGGCCGGCTGGGGCATGCCGGCTCGCCTATATCAAACGATATTTAATGTCAATCGATCGATATAGTACGCCTGGAGCGATCCTGTCGGTCGCGCCGATCTCCCGCCATGGCCTGTCGCCGGCGCGGGTTCCGACCGTGACGGAGCGACCCAAGGACAGGCTCCGGCCGCCCCCTTGTGTCATGACCAACCCGTGGGCCGGCCATGACACAAGGGGGGCGGCCGGTGGGAGCGATCCCGCCGACCGCCACGACAACCGGACAGGCACGCAACGAACGACACGGGAAATCGGAACGATCCTGCTGGATTCCCGCTTGCACGGGGGGCTCACCCTCATAGGCGTCAACTTAACCGGGACGCGGAGAAGAAAACTCCCCCTCCCTCAAGGGGAGGGGGAGTGAACTTTTGCTCCGTCGAGCGCTTATCCTGACGCCTATGGGGCTCACCCCGCCAGCAGCGTGCGCATCGCCACGGTCCGCTCGAACAACCGCAGCAGCACGCGCACCGCGCGGCCGCGCTCGCTTTCCAGCTTCGGGTCTTTTTGCAGCAGCAGCGTCGCGTCGCGGTCCGCCATGTGCAGCAGCCCCTCATGGTCGACCGGATCGGCCAGCCGGAAGCCCGGTGCGCCGGCCTGCCGCGTGCCGAGCAGATCGCCGCCGCCGCGGAGGCGAAAGTCCTCGTCGGCGATGACGAAGCCGTCCTCGGTGTCGCGCAGCAGAGTCAGCCGGCGGCGGGCGGTCTCGTTCACCCAGTCCTCGTGCAGCAGCAGGCAGTAGCTGGCTTCGGCGCCGCGGCCGACCCGGCCGCGCAACTGGTGCAATTGCGCCAGGCCGAACCGTTCCGCGTGTTCGATCACCATCACCGAAGCCTGTGGCACATCGACGCCCACCTCGACCACCGTGGTCGCCACCAGCAGCCGCACGCGGCCGGCGGCGAAATCCGCCAGCGCCGTTTCGCGCACCTCGCTGGTCTGCTGGCCGTGCGCCAGGCCGACGCGATCGCCGAACCGCGCCGCCAACTGCGCGTAACGTTCCTCCGCGGCCGCGACGTCGCGTTCCTCGCTCTCCGCCACCAGAGGACAGACCCAATAGACCTGCGCGCCCTCGTCGAGCTTGCGCGTGATCGCATCCAGCACGTCCGGCATGGTGCCCAGCGAGTGCAGCGTGGTGCGGATCGGCAGCCGCCCGCTGGGCTTTTCGGTCAGGCGGGATACGTCCATCTCGCCCCACTGGGTCAGCAGCAGCGTGCGCGGGATCGGCGTGGCGGTCATCACCAGCACGTCGGTGCGCTCGCCCTTGCCGCCGAGCAATAGCCGCTGGTCCACGCCGAAGCGGTGTTGCTCGTCGATCACCGCCACCGCGAGGTCGCGATACGCCACGGTGTCCTGGAACAGCGCATGCGTGCCGACCACCATCTGGACCGAGCCATCCGCCAGTTCGCGCAGCAGCTTGGCCCGGGCGCGTCCCTTGATCCCGCCGGTGAGCAGGGCGACGGGGACCGGGGTGAGGTGCGAGAGGGTGCGGAGGTGCTGGCGGGCGAGCACCTCGGTGGGCGCCATCAGCGCGGCCTGGGCGCCGGCCTCCACCGCGCGCAGCATGGTCAACAGCGCCACCAGGGTCTTGCCGGAGCCGACATCGCCTTGCAGCAGCCGCAGCATGCGCCGCGTGGCGCCCAGGTCGGCGTCGATCTCCGCCAGTGCCTTGACCTGCGAGCGGGTCGGGGCGAAGCCGAACCGCTGCAGCGCTTTGGCGCGGAGCGAGCCGTCGCCGTGCAGGGCGCGACCCGGGCGGGCGCGCACCCGGCCGCGCACGACGCCCAGCGCCACCTGGCCGGCGAGGAACTCGTCGTAGGCGAGGCGGCGGCGCAGGCGGTCGTCGGGCGGTTCGCCGGGGGCCTGCACGGCGCGCAGGGCGTCGGCGAAGGGGGGCCATTTTTCGCGGCGTAACAGGGCGGGGTCGTGCCATTCGGGCAAGCTGGGCAGGCGCAGCAGGGCCTCGCGCATGGCGTTGCCGACCTGGCGCGGCCACAGGCCGGCGGTGAGGCGCCAGACCGGCTCGATCGGCGGCAACCGGTCGGCCTGGGCGGCGGGCAGGACGTGGTCCGGATGCGGCATGGTGAGCCGGCCGTTGAACGCTTCCAGTTTGCCGGAGACCAGCAGCTTCGCACCGGGCGGCATGCGCTCGGCGCGGTCTTCGGCGGCTTTCGGGTTGGCGGCGAAGAACACCAGTTCGGCGACGCCGGTGGCGTCCTTCACCACGACGCGCCAGGGCTGGCGGGGCGTGGCGGGGGGGTCGTGCCGCACCACCTCGATTTCCAGCGTGGCGACGGTGCCTGGCTGGGCCTGGGCGATGGTCGGGCGCGGGCGGCGGTCCACGTAGGATTCCGGAAGGTGGAACAGCAGGTCGATCACCCGCTCGCCGCCGGCGGCCTTGGCGAGCAGTGCCGCGACCGGAGGGATGACGCCCTTCAGTGCGGTCAGCGGCGCGAATAGCGGGGCGAGGGAATCGGGGGGCATGGTGCGGGGGTGGGGCAGGGGGTGAGGTACGTTGTGCTTCGCCGGAGCGGCGCGGGTCAAACCAGCGGAGGGTCCTGCGGTGCGGGTTGTTCCGTTGCCAACGGTGCCGCCGTTTGCTTGACATACTGGCATCCTGCCTGGAAGGAGACCGATCCTGCCGACCCTGGTCATTCGCAACGTCGAGCACAGCCTTCATGCAGGGCTCAAGCGAGACGCCGTCGCGCACGGCGTCTCGGTGGAAGAGGAAGCGCCGCATCCTGCGTGCACGCCTCGCTGCTCCTACGCGGGGTTCTCCGATTGGGTTGGTGCCATCCGTGCCTTGTTCGAGCCGCTCGGCGGTTTTGATCTGACGGAGATCGAGCGGGAGACGCTACGCGATCCGCCCGATCGTGCGGGACCCGGGTTGGCTTCCGAAACGTGATCGTGCTTGGTAACAACGTTCTATGCTGCGACGACGGTTGTCTGCGGTGCGGGATGCTGTCGGTTGTCGTGGTCCTTGGCGAATGCGCGGTAAAAGCGATTATCGGAAGGGGGGCCATTTGCTGAATCTGCTTTGGATTCTACTATATCTGGCAGTGACATGCAGCGGCACCGAAGCTGCTGGTGAGCAAGGGCAAGCCGCGAGCATTGAAAGCCAGACGGTCGTGAACTGGTCTCCGGAGTTGACTGGTGATCAGTGGGAGTGGCGCCTGACGAAATACAGGTACTACGAGAACGCCTACAAGATAGATGGTCGGACCTTTCTGATGTTGAGTTCCAATGCGGATCCAACGGACAACGTACTCTGGGATCCGCTAACGGGGCGCGGACTGCACCTTGATACACGAGAATATGTCCAATTTCGCAAGGGTCACGCGGACGATTGGAATTCTCCGCTCCATCCGTTTCCAATGTATGGAGATCGGCATCTTGGGGCCGAAACATCACCCGGAGTGCCAATGTGTAACAGCATTTTCGACCATTTCTTCGTTCTATCCGATTCATCGGGTCACCGCATCATCCGGACGTTCTATGTCGCTCGTCGCATCGATCATCCCGAAGTCAAGCGGTACCCCGTATGTTTCGATGGCCCGTCGGCGGAGACGCGCTCCATCAAGGTCGAGTTCGAGGAAATCGGCTGCTGCCTGAACCTCGTGCCTTTGCCTGATGGTAGCATAATTTTTCTAAGTCTTTTCGAGAAAGGCCTGTTGATCGTAAGACTTGACAAGGACGGTCGGCAGTACACTTCTCCAGGCAGCAGTATTCTTACGTTGGACGCCGCCACAATAAACGCCGAGCTGCGTGCAACGCCAAGCAATTATAGTGACCCTTCGATCCGGTACAATATTTTCCAGGGCGCTATCAGAGCCAGCCAAAGGTCTGAAACGCCGTAGGACGAGTCTCCGATGAGGCGAACAGACATAAACCGTTGGCGGTACGATCACGAAGTCTCGGATCACTGGAGGCTGGATGGGATGGAGGTGTCGTTTGTTGTGGTTTACCGAAGCAGGGTGGCCCGAACGGGAGGCGCCGCACACCGCAATAGCGATTGCTGGAGGCAGCAGGGCGCGCTAGCGTGCTAGCGGCATCTTCAAGGAAGGGAGAGCCCGCATGCTCCATCACGAAGTTAAGTCGGACGATGCCGAAGCGGTTTTTCGCCGCAAGTTCCGACTGAAGCTCGCGGCGCGCGGCTACCAAGGCGATGAGCTGGACCGCAAGGTCGAGGAACTCATGAGCGCACCGGTTCGGTTCAGGCTCGACCTGGACCAAGAACCATCGGCGTGAGATGCGCAGCAGCCTTGACGGCGTCGGGCTTCGATCTGTTCCGTGAACAAGCGGCGGGCGAATACAACCGGCTTTCGCACCTGCTTCCAGGCAATCGTCAATATGTCATCGCAAGAGCACGACAGATCATTCGACAACTGGACCACTTCGCGACGCTACCCGGCCCGACCGAGGCCGAACAGTTTTGGCTGGAGGTCATCAAGGGGTCGTTTGAAGAACTGATGCAGCAAGCTGGTGGAACGCCTTGAGTCAGTCTTTCGGACGGCGGAAGTCGGTGGCAGTGTATGCTGGCACAATGAGGCACCCGGTCATGCTCCCCCGCCGCCGCTTTCTTGCCTCCGCCGCCGCCCTCGCCGCGCCGGGCATTGCTCGCGCGCAGGGCAGCCGCGTGCTGAAATTCATTCCGCAATCCGACCTGGGGGTGCTCGATCCCGTCTGGACCCAGGCCTATGTCACGCGCAACCACGGCATGATGGTGTTCGACACGCTGTACGGCATGGACGGCGCGTACCAGATCCAGCCGCAGATGGCGGCCGGGCATAACGTCGAGGACGCGGGAAAAACCTGGCTGATTACGCTGCGCGACGGGCTTGCCTGGCATGACGGGGAAAAGGTTCTGGCGCGGGACTGCGTCGCGAGCATCCGCCGCTGGGGCGCGCGCGACAGTTTCGGCCAGACGCTGATGGCGGTCATCGACGCGCTGGACGCGCCGGACGACCGCACCATCCGGTTTCGCCTGCAACGACCGTTCCCGCTGCTGCCCGCGGCGCTGGGCAAACCCGGCTCCAGCATCTGCGCGATGATGCCGGAGCGTTTGGCGAACACCGATCCGTTCAAGCAGGTCAGCGAGATGGTCGGCAGCGGCCCGTTCCGCTTCGTTGCCAAGGACCATGTGCCCGGCTCGCTGATCGCGTATGAGCGGAACGCGGCCTATGTGCCGCGCCCCGACGGCACGCCGAGCTTCACCGCCGGGCCGAAGATCGTGCATCTCGACCGCGTCGAGTGGCACGTGCTGCCCGATCCGACCACCGCCGTCGCCGCGATGCAGGCCGGCGAGTTCGACTGGTGGGAGGCGCCGACCTTCGATCTGCTGCCGCTGCTGCGCAAGGCCGGCAACCTGACCGTGCCGGCGCCCAATCCGCTCGGCTTCCTCGGCGGCATTCGCTTCAACCATCTGCAACCGCCGTTCAACAACCCGGCGCTGCGGCGGGCGCTGTTGGGGGCGGTCAACCAGGAAGACTTCATGGTCGCTGCCGCGGGCACCGACCCGCAGAACTGGCGGACCGGTGTCGGGATCTTTTGCCCGCAATCGCCGATGGCGAGCGCGGCGGGCATGGAGGTGCTGACCGGGCCGCGCGATCTTGCGGCGGTGAAGCGGGCGGTCGCGGCGTCGGGCTATCAGGGGGAGAAGGCGGTCGTTCCGGTGCCGACGGACTTTCCCAATCTGCGGGCGCTGGCCGATGTCGGCGTGGACATGCTGCAGAAGGCCGGCATCAACGTGGAGGCGCGCTTCACCGACTGGGGCAGCATGCTGCAAACCCTGCCGAAGATGGACCCGGTGGAGCAAGGCGGCTGGAGCGCGTTCCACACCTATTGGTCGGGGCTGGATCAGTTCGATCCCGCGGTGCATGTGTGGATCCGCGGCAATGGCCGCGCGGCGACGCGGGGCTGGCCGGACAGCCCGAAGCTGGAGGCATTGCGGGACGCGTGGCTGGCGGCCGGCGACCTCGCGGCGCAGCAGCGCATCGCCGAGGACATCCAGCGCCAGGCATTCGTTGATGTGCCGTATATTCCGCTGGGCCAGATCCTGCCGACCTGGACGTATCAGCGGACCATTACGGACGTGCTGACCGGCTACGCGTTGTTCTGGAACGTGCGGAAGGGATGAAAACCTCTCCCGCGCGGTGCGCGGGAGAGGTCGGGCGCGGCGCCGGGTGAGGGTCATCGGGTCGGCACACTCTGCCTGCGATGCCGGGGCGAAGAAAGATGTACCGGGCGTTCGCGGCACCCTCACCCCCGATGCTGTCGGTTGGTTCGCTTCGCGCCCCCCAATCGCGTCGATCCGCTTCGCGGTTCAACCCGGCGCGTGGCGCGGGAGCGGTTCGTTAGATAAGCGTCGCTTTCATCCCAGCCCCCCGTGATAAACCGCGACAAGGGGCTTGGTCCTGGGCGCGGGCCGGTTATATGAACCCGTGACCCATGACTGATCCCGAATCCGCTGCCCTCGACACCCGCCGGCGCCGACTGTTGTTCCGCGCCACCCACCGTGGCACGTACGAGAACGACGTGATGATCGGCGGCTTCGTGCGCGACCGTCTCGCCACGTTCGACGCCGCCGCGCTCGACGACCTTGAAGCCCTGCTCGAACTCCCCGACCCGCAGCTTGCCGACTGGCTGACCGGCCGCCAGCCGATGCCGCCCGACGCGGCACCCATGCTGCTGCGCATCCGGGAATCGCTGGCCCGATGAGCAAGGCGCCCTCCCTGACGGTGGCACGGGACCCCGGCATCCGCGCGCCGGCCAGCCCGAAGAGCGAGCCCATCCCGGTCTGGGGCGCTCCGGAAGGCTGGGACGCTTTTCTGCTCGCCCAGCGCCGCCGCGAGTTCGCCGGGCCGGTGCTGCATGTGGCGCGCGACGACGCCCGCATGGCGCGCCTCGCGGAGGCCCTGGCCTTCCTGCTGCCGGAAGCCGACATCCTGCGCTTCCCGGCCTGGGACTGCCTGCCGTACGACCGCGTGTCGCCCAACCCGGCGCTGGTGTCGGAGCGGGTCGCCACGCTGACCCGGCTGCTGGAACCGGCGTCCAGTCCTCGCATCGTGCTGACCACGGTGAACGCCCTGGTGCAGCGCCTGCCGCCGCGCGCGGCGTTCGCCGGTTCCAGCATGGAGCTGCGGGTCAACGGCAACGTGCAGCCGGAACAGCTCGCACAGTTCCTGGAGGCGAACGGCTATGGCCGCGCCGGCACGGTGATGGAACCGGGCGAATACGCCATGCGCGGCGGCATCATCGACCTGTTCCCGGCCGGCGAGCCCGACCCGGTGCGGCTGGACCTGTTCGGTGACACCATCGAGTCGATCCGGGTGTTCGATCCGGCCAGCCAGCGCAGCGGCGACCGCCGCCAACGGCTGACCCTGCGTCCGGTTTCGGAAGTGCCGCTGGACCGCGAGGCGATCGCTCGGTTCCGCTCCGGTTGGCGGGAGTTGTTCGGCCAGCCGGCGGCGGACGACCCGATCTACCATTCCATTTCCGACGGCCGCCGGCATCCCGGCATGGAGCACTGGGTCCCGCTGTTCCATCCCGCCATGGAGACCTTGCTCGACTACCTTCCCGGCGCGTCGGTCAGCCTGGACCACCAGGCGGAGGAGGTGCTGACCGGCCGGCTGGAGATGATCGCCGACCACTTCGCGGCCCGCCGGGGCATCCCGCGCGACGGGGAGGTGCCGTATCGGCCGCTGCCGCCCGGCAAGCTGTATCTCGATCGCGCCGGCTGGGACGCCATGCTGTCGGGCGGGCCGTTGCTGGCGTTCAGCCCGTTTGCCCGGCCGGACGATGCGGGCGGCGTCGATGGCGGCGGGCGCCCAGGGCCGATCTTCGCCCAGGGGGGAACGGGGTCCGGCGGCGGGCCGGGCATCAACGTGTTCGACCAGTTGCGTGCGCAAGCCGAGCGCTGGGCCAACGAGGGCCGCCGTATCGTCATTGCCGCCTGGACCCGCGGCTCGCGCGAGCGCATCGCCAACCTGCTGAAAGAGCATCGCTTCAAGGACGCGGCGCAGGAGGAAAGCTGGGCGGCGATCCGCCGCAAGCCGGCGGGTTCGGTGTCGCTGGTCACGCTCGGCGTAGAGCGTGGCTTCGTCGCCGAACGCATCGCCCTGGTGGGTGAGCAGGACCTGCTGGGCGAGCGCATCAGCCGCCCGCCGCGGCGGCGCAAGCGGGCCGACCAGTTCATCGCCGAAGCCACCGAGATCGCCGAGGGCGACCTGGTGGTGCACCAGGAATACGGCATCGGCCGCTATGACGGGCTGGAGACGCTGACCGTCACCGGCGCGCCGCATGACTGCCTGCGGCTGATCTACGACGGCAACGAAAAGCTGTTCCTGCCGGTCGAGAACATCGAGGTGCTGTCGCGCTACGGGTCCGAGCAACAGGGCGTGGCGCTGGACAAGCTGGGCGGCGTGGCGTGGCAGAGCCGCAAGGCGCGGATGAAGAGCCGCATCCGCGACATGGCGGCCGAGCTGATCCGCATCGCCGCCACCCGCCGCGTGCGCGACGCCGAGGTGATGGTGCCGGGCGAGGGCGCCTGGGACGAGTTCTGCGCCCGCTTCCCCTTCGCCGAAACCGAAGACCAGTCGCGCGCCATTGCCGACGTGCTGGAGGACCTGTCGTGCGGCCGGCCGATGGACCGGCTGATCTGCGGCGATGTCGGCTTCGGCAAGACCGAGGTGGCGTTGCGCGCCGCCTTCGTCGCCGCAATGTCCGGCGCGCAGGTCGCCGTGGTGGTGCCGACCACGTTGTTGGCGCGCCAGCATTTTCGCACGTTCTCGGAACGGTTCGCCGGGCTGCCGGTGAAGGTGGCGCAGCTTTCCCGCATGGTGCCGGCGAAGGAAGCGGCGGAGGTGAAGCGTGGGCTGACCGACGGTTCGGTCAACATCGTCATCGGCACGCATGCGTTGCTGTCGAAGACGATCCAATTTTCCGAACTCGGCCTGCTGGTGGTCGATGAGGAGCAGCACTTTGGGGTGGCGCATAAGGAGCGGTTGAAGGCACTGAAGGCCGATGTGCATGTGCTGACGCTGACCGCAACGCCGATCCCTCGGACGTTGCAGCTCGCGCTGACCGGGGTGCGGGAGATGAGCCTGATCAGCACGCCTCCGGTCGATCGGCTGGCGGTGCGCACCTTCATCATGCCGTTCGACAGCGTGGTGATCCGCGAGGCGCTGCAACGCGAGCGGTTCCGCGGCGGCCAGGTGTTCTGCGTGGTGCCGCGCATCGAGGACCTGCCACGCATCAGCGAACGGCTGCGCGAGATCGTGCCGGACGCGCGGCTGGCGCAGGCGCATGGGCGGCTGGCGCCGACCGAACTGGAACGGGTGATGACCGAGTTCGGCGACGGCAAATACGATATCCTGCTATCGACCAATATCGTCGAAAGCGGGTTGGACATGCCGGCGGTGAACACGCTTGTCATTCATCGCGCCGACATGTTCGGCCTGGGGCAGCTCTACCAGTTGCGCGGGCGGGTCGGGCGCGGCAAACAGCGCGGCTACGCCTATCTGACCTGGCCGCAGAACATGCGGCTGTCGGTCGCGGCGGAGAAGCGGCTGACGGTGATGCAGACGCTGGATGCGCTGGGCGCGGGGTTCACTCTGGCGTCGCACGACCTGGACATTCGCGGCGCCGGCAACCTGCTGGGCGACGAGCAATCCGGGCATATCCGCGAGGTCGGCATCGAGCTGTACCAGCAGATGCTGGAGGACGCGGTGGCCGAGGTGCGCGCCGGCGAGGGCCGCCGCGGCGGGCAGGAACGCGACTGGACGCCGAATATCTCGCTGGGTCTGCCGGTGCTGATACCGGAGAGCTACGTGCGCGACCTGCCGGTGCGGCTGGGGCTGTATCGCCGGATTGGCGCGCTGGCCTCGGACGCGGAGACCGAGGCGATGGCGGCCGAACTGGTCGATCGTTTCGGTCCATTGCCATCGGAGGTCGACAACCTGCTCGGCGTGGTGGCGCTGAAGCGGGCGTGCCGCGAGGCGGGGGTGGAGAAGCTGGAGGCCGGGCCGAAGGGCATGGTGCTGAGCTTCCGCGGCAACGCTTTTTCGAATCCCGCGGGGCTGGTAGCGTGGCTGTCGAGCAAGGGCGGGCTGGTGCGGCTGCGCCCCGACCACAAGCTGGCGATTTCGCGCGAGATGGACGTGGCGACGCGGTTGCGTTTCGCGCGCGATACGCTGGGGGCGCTGGTGGGGATCGTAGGGCAGGCGAAGGCGGCGTAGCGGCACGAACACACGTGCAATCCGGCTGAACGTGGGCTAACCCGGGCCGATGTTAGATGATGCACGTATCCGAGAAATGGCTCGAAAAATCGCCCGGGACAATCTCGGGGCGAAAAGGGTGGAAGACGTACTGAGCGAGCCTGCAAACGACTCCCTCGGTAACGGAGCAATAGTATTTACCATCGTTCTTCGACCCTCCGCCGGGCGGCAATTGAAGGGCGGTGCAGAGGTCGTGCGCATGTAGATGGCTCTGCAGGAAGTCTTCGACAACGCAGGCGACGAGCGAACCCCTATGGTTCGGTGGGTGACCACTGAAGATCTCGCCAGTGGCGATCCTGAATCCTGAGCATCTGCTCGAGCAAGCCGAAAAGCTGATCAGGCCACCCCCGGCGGGCCCTCCCCGGCAGGCTGACATTCGACGCGCGGTGTCGGCTGCGTACTACAGCGTGTTCCACACCACCATGGCAGCGGCGGCGGACGTGGCTATCGGACGAGTACACAGGGTCCCGGAGCAGTACAGCCTGGTTTACCGGAGCGTCCACCACCGGGGTTTCATGGAACTCTGTAGCGTGGCCGGCTTCCCCTTCCCGGTACGACACTGACCGCATCGTCCCGGCGACGGCTTTGGTCCGGATCTCCGCGCGGTTGCCAAGTCTGCGGCAGATCTTCAGGATCATCGCCCCTCGGCGGACTACGATCCGAGGCCAAGGTTCAGATCTGCAGATGGCGTCCCGGCGATCACCTTGGCGCGCACTGCCCTGCGTCATTGGGCTGCAGCGCCGCGCGAAGAGCGGACAACATTTCTTATGCTGTTGCTGTTGCCGCCGCGCTGATTGAGCGCTCTGATCAGACGGCGCACGTCAGCCGAGCTTGCTGTGATCGGTATGGCCAACGGCCCCGGTTCCAGGGCATCTTGTAACGGCAATCGCTAAACCTGGGGAGCCCTCGCCATGCATCGCCGCGCGATACTTAAAGCCGCGGTCGCCGCGCCGCTGATCGGGCGGCTCGGCCGTGGTGCCAATCAGGCCCGCGCCGCCGAGTCCGCGCAGGCTTCCGCATGGCGCAGTTTCGAGTTGACGACCCGCGTCACGCTGCTGGACTCATCCGGCCCGGCCCGGCCCGGCCCGGCCCGGCCCGGCGCGGCTCTGGCTGCCGCTGGCGCAGACCGCCGCCGGCTATCAGGTCGCGCTGGCGATGCGCTGCGAGGGCAACGCTCGCAACGAACTGGTGCGCGATGCGGCCTACGGTGCCGCCCTGCTGCATAGCACCTGGGACAGCGGCACCGTGCCGCAGCGGGTTGAAGTCGTGCAGTCGGTCGCCACGCGCGATCGTGGCAGCCTGCCGTTAGTGCCGCTCAGCGAAGCCGAGCGCCGGTTCTGGACCTCTCCCACACCGAGTGCCCCGACCGACGGCATCGTGCGCGCGACCGCCGACCGCGTCACGGCTGGCCGGACGGCGCCACGTGAACGGCTGCGTGCCCTCTACGACTGGGTGGTGGACACCACCTGGCGCGATCCGAAAACCCCCGGCTGCGGCCTCGGCGACATAAAATCGATGCTGGCGACGGGGAATTTCGGCGGCAAGTGCGTGGACATCAACAGCCTGATGGTCGGCCTGGCGCGCGCCGCCGGCTTTCCGGCCCGGGACGTGTATGGCATCCGTGTCGGTGATTCCCGCGTGTTTCCTTCACTCGGCAAGAGCGGCGACGTCACCAAGGCGCAGCATTGTCGCACCGAGGTGTTTCTGGACGACACCGGTTGGTTCCCGCTCGATCCGGCCGATGTGCGCAAGGTCGTGCTGGAGCAGAAGCTCGCACTGGACAGCCCGGAGGTGCGTGCGTTGCGCGAACGGTTGTTCGGCAATTGGGAGATGAACTGGGTCGGCTACAACAGCGCGACCGACATCGAACTCCCCGGCGCGAACGGCCAGAAATCGAACTTCGCATTCCTGATGTATCCGTGCGCGCTGACGACGATCGGCCAGCCGAATACGCTGGACCCGGGGAGCTTTCGGTATGAGATCACGGCGCGCGAGATTGCGGTGTGAAAGCAGGAGAGGGTCGGGTCGGAACGCGGCGCCTGCTACGTGCCGACCCGATCACCCTCACCCTCGACGCTTACACGTCTCGACCTTTCCCGCCGTAGGCGGGAGAGGTTTCACGCTCACACCACCTTGGCCGCCCGCAGCGTCTCGATCTCCGCGGCGCCGTAGCCGAGTTCGGCCAGGATCGCGTCGGTGTGTTCGCCCTGTTCCGGCGTTGCGCTCCGCACGCTCCACGGCGTGCGGCTGAGTTCCACCGCCTGGCCGATCACCTCGACCGAGCCCAGCACCTTGTGCGGCACGCTGCGGGCGATGCCCAGGTGCTTCACCTGCGGGTCGGCGAACACCTCGTTCATCTTGTAGATCGGCCCGCACGGCACGCCGGCGGCGTTCAGCCGCTCGATCCAGTCGGCGGACGTTCGCGTTCGGGTGATCGCCTCGATCGCCTCGTTCAGCCGGTCGCGGTTCTTCGATCGCACGGCGCCGGTGGCGTAGTCCGGGTCGGTCGCGAGTTGCGGCGCATCCAGCGCGTTGCAGCAGCGGCGATAGATGTCGTCGCCCGCGGCGGCGATGTTGATGTGGCCGTCGGCGGTGGCGAACACCCCCGTGGGGATGCTGGTCGGATGGTTGTTGCCGGCCTGGCCGGGCACCTCGTGGCCGATGGTCCAGCGCGCCGCCTGGAAGTCCAGCATGGCGATCTGCGCGCCGAGCAGGGAGCTTGTCACCCACTGGCCTTCGCCGGATTGCTCGCGTTCCAAAAGGGCGATCAGGATGCCCATGGCGGCGAAGATGCCGGCGGTGAGGTCGGCGACCGGGATGCCGACCCGCACCGGGCCTTGTCCCGGCAGGCCGGTGATCGACATCAACCCGCCCATGCCCTGGGCGATCTGGTCGAAGCCGGGCCGGTCGCGATACGGCCCGTCCTGGCCGAAGCCGGAAATCGAGGCGTAGACCAGCCGCTTGTTAACCTTGCGCAAGGTCTCGTAATCGACGCCGAGACGGAATTTCACGTCCGGCCGGTAGTTCTCCACCACAACGTCGGCGCGTTCCACCAGGCGGCGCAGGATCTCCAGCCCCTGCGGCGCCTTCAGGTTCAGCGTCAGGCTGCGCTTGTTGCGGTGCAGGTTCTGGAAGTCCGGCCCGTGGCGTTCGCCGCCGAGGCCGGCATCGCCCTCGGGCGCCTCGACCTTGATCACGTCGGCGCCCCAGTCGGCGAGCTGCCGCACGGCCGTCGGCCCGGCGCGGACTCGGGTCAGGTCGATCACCTTGAAGCGGGCAAGCGGTCCTTGGGTCATCTGGCTTCCTTGCGCGAAGACGTGCGGCAACCGGACGCTACGATAAGCCGTCGGTGCTCGCTTGGCGAGGCGGTGCGGCACTGCGCGGAATTTGCAAGCACGATGTAAGGATCGGTGCCGAATCTCGTGCTGCGATGGGCAAAACGGTTCCCGAGACAACGCGAAATTCACAGTTCGCAACTTTGTGACCGGGCGAGCGCCGCAAGGGGCACGAATGGGGGACCCAGCCGCGCACCGCGATGCTATGCACGAGCTGCGTGGACGGCGTTGGTCTTCCCGGCCAGCCGGTCGCGTAGGTCCGGACCCGTCAAAACAAGTTTCTCCCTCCACGCAAAGAGCGTGTTCTGTATGCACGAGACCGCGACCTTGTTTGCCAAACCTGGATCAACCCCACCTGCCACCATTCTGATCGTCGATGACGAGCCGGAGGTGCGGACGGTCGTTGCAGAGTTCCTCGAGGATTTCGGCTATCGCGTGCTACAGGCCAATGGGGGCACGCAGGCGCTCGGCCGGCTGCATGACAATCCGGCCGTGGAACTGCTGATTACCGACATCCGTATGCCGGAAATGTCCGGCATCGAGCTGGCCGATCTCGCCACCGAGCGAAATCCACACCTGAAGGTCATCCTCATCTCCGGGTATTTCGTTGCCCAGCAGGTGCATCGGCGGTTCCTGCGCAAGCCGTTCCGTATGAAGGAGCTGGAGGCGGCGGTGCGGGCCGAACTCGGGACGACCGGCTGACCCGGCCGCGTCAACGGGAGAGGTGCGCCCGGCTGCGGCAGGGGCGTGAGCGAAGCAAGGCCAGGGCTCTGCCCTGGGGCCCGCCAAGGGGGCTTTGCCCCCCTGGCCCCCCCAGCAAAGGCAGGGCCTTTGCAATCCATCCATTGGCGTGGTTGGACGGGAGGGGGCCTGCGCCGGGACTGCCTTCGACGCCGGCCGGCGCCGGCGTCGAAGGCAGTCCCGGCGCAGGCCCCCTCCCGTCCAACCACGCCAACTGAAGGGTCCCAAGGGCTCCGCCCTTGGCGGGGCTCCCAGGGGCAGAGCCCCTTGGTGGGGTTCCAGGGGCAAAGCCCCTGGGCCTTGCTTCGCTCACGCCCCTGCCGCAGCCGGGCGCACCTCTCCCGTTGACGCGGCCGGCCAACTGGCGTGCTAATTGCCCGCCGATGATGGATCGTCACATCCTGTCGAACGGCTATTTCTCGGCCGCCGTAAAGTCGGACGGTGCCGAGTTGTGTTCCCTGCGCGATGCGGCGGGGACCGAGCTGTTGTGGCAGGCGCTTCCGGTCTGGCCACGCCATGCGCCGGTGCTGTTTCCCATCGTCGGCCGATTGAAGGACGACACGCTGGTGCATCACGGCAAGTCGTACCGGCTGACGCAGCATGGCTTTGCACGCGACCGGCGATTCGCCTGGTTGAACCGCACCGCCACATCCTGCCGGCTGGTGCTGCGCGACGATACCGAGACACGCGCGATCTATCCATTCGCATTCCGCTTCGAGGTGGCTTTCGCGTTGGATGACGATGCGCTGGAGCAAAGCTTCACGGTGGTGAATACCGGGCGGGAGGTGCTGCCGGCCTCGGTGGGTGCGCATCCCGCCTTCATCTGGCCGCTGGGCGAGGGCGCCGAGAAGACCGCGCATGTGCTGGAGTTCGACCAGCCGGAGCCGGCGCCGGTGCGGCGGCTGGATGGTGGATTGCTGCGGTCGGCTGCCGAACCGTCCCCTGTTCAGGGGAAGACGCTGGCGCTGGCGCCTGCATTGTTTGCCGCCGACGCGGTGATCCTGGACCAGATCGCCAGCCGTTCGGTGCGCTACACCGCGCCGGGGGCGGAGGTGATCGAGGTGAGTTGGGAGGGTTTCGAGCAACTTGGCGTCTGGACGCGCATGATGGGCAACGCGGCCTGCGCGGATTTCCTGTGCATCGAGCCGTGGCACGGCATGGCCAGCCCGGCCGATTTCGCCGGCGAGTTCCGCGACAAGCCGGGGCTGATGCTGATCCCGCCCGGCGAGCGGCGTCTGCTGACGATGCGCATCCGGCTGCACTGACGCGCGCAGGGCCGGTGCCGCGGTAGCGGCGGTGAGTCACATCTCCGCGTGCTGCGAGGTAAAGATCGAACCGTATCCAATGGCGCTCCAATCCGGCGGCACAGGGCAGGGCGTCGGGTCGAGATGCGCGACGCGGGCCGGTTCGCCGCGGACAATCGTGCCGGTCCGGCTGGTCGGGGTGGGCGCCGGCATCCACGGGAAAGCATCCGCGGCGCTGTAGACGAACAAAGCCACCGGGCGAACCCGGCTGGTGGCGTTGCCGCGCGAGGCATGCACGGTGCGGCAGTTGATGGCGATGACGGTGCCGTCCGCTCCGGTCAGGTCCTCCGCCAGCGCCATGTCCAGCGTCGCCATGTCGGCAGCGCGGATCGAGCCGGTCCAGGTGCCGGCGTCATCACGGTGCACAAAGATCGGTCCGGTGTGGCTGCCGCGCACGCAGGTCAGCGGCCCCTGCGCGGCGGGCACGTCGCCCAGATAGACGCCCAGCGTCACCGGGCTGTAGTTGGTGTGCGGCCAGGCTGGAATGTCCTGATGCCATTTGACGATTTCGCCCGCGCCGGGCCATTTGTAATTCAGTTTGCTGCTGTGGAATTTCACGTCGGGACCGACCAGGTCGGCGGCGATATCCGCCAGTACCGATTCGCTGGCGAAGCGCCAGAACTCCGGATGGCGGTCCACCAGCGCGCGCAGCCGCCGGACATGCGGCCGGTCCGGACGGTGATGCGGGCCGAGATCGAAGGCTTCGTTCGATGCGGTGTGTGTGCGGCTTTGCTCGATGAACGCGGCGGAGAGCGCGTGCAGTCGCTGCAACCACGCGTCCGGGATCAAAGCCTCGGCGGCGAGGAATCCGGTGGCGAAGTATTGCTCGCGCTGTGATGTCGTCAGGACGCGCGGTGGATGCGCCAGGATGTCTTCAGGTGTCATGCCAACTGCTCAATAGTTGACGCTTCGGCGACGCTCGCATCGTCGTACCGGCCACCGGGTCAAGAGCCCGGTGGCAGGCCCCGGCCGACATCCACGACTTTCGCTATCCGCGCAGGAGAGCCGTGGATGGCGCGCCTTCGCCCGCCAAGACGTAGGAGAGCAGGTAGCATACATGTTTCGATGCGATCTATTCCTGCGGATAACGCCACGGCTTTTCCGGTTGTTTCGCCCCTTCGTCGAGCGTCCATTGCGGCAGTGACAACCCGTCCGACACATCCGTGAACACCATCCGGACGCGGGAGCCGATGCCGATCTGCTTGACCGCGTCCGGGGGTGCCAGCTTGCCGTCCGGGGTGGTCAGGTTGCCGACCACGCGCAGCGCCTCGTCCGGCGTCGGCTGGCCCTTCTGCGTATCGAGATCGACCAGCAGCACGAGATACGGGGTGTGCGTCTTGAACGCCGGCTGGATGGCGTGGTGCACTTCCTCGTAGGAATGCACCTCGCCCTTGCCTTCGACGGGTGTCCAGGTGGAGGTCAGGCAGGTGCACCACGGGCACGCCGTGGTCGGCGGATAGCGCAGCTTCTTGCAATCGTCGCACTGCTGGAGGTGGAAGTCGTGCGCGGCGCAGTGCTTGAAGTATTCGAGGTTCTCGATGTCGAGGTCATCGACCGTCAGCGCCATGCCGAGATAGTCGCCCTTGAGTGCCATGTCCGTGCCTCCTCAACCGCGCCGCATGACCATGGCCGATCCGGTCATCGGATTGGCCCAGCCGAGATTGCAGGTCACTTCGATGTCCTTCACCTGGCGGCAGCCGCCCTCGCGATAGTCATAGGTATGCTGCCGCTTGCCGTCCGGCCCGACCGGACATGAATCGTCCACGTCGTGGCGCAACTGCCGCACGTTCTCGATCACCATGTTCATGCCGTGGGTGTAGGCCTCGCACAGATGCCCGCCCGAGGTGTTGTTCGGCCGCTTGCCGCCCAGCCTGGTGATACCGCTGGCGACGTAGTCCCCGCCTTCGCCCTTTTTGCAGAAGCCGTATTCCTCGAGCTGGATCATCGCGGTGAAGGTGAACGCGTCGTAGGCGCCGGTGGCGTCCACGTCCTCCGGTCCCAGGCCGGCGTTGGGCCACAGGATGTCCTTGGCATAGTAGCCGGCAACCCGGGAAATCGGACCGTGCTGATAGTGCATATCGGTGCGCGGCTTGCTGCACCGGCCGACCACGCTGCGGATCAGCGGCGAGGTGTGGCGCAAGTCGCGCGCGCGGTCCGCGCGGGTGACAATGACGCAGGTGGCGTTGTCGGTTTCCACGCAGCAGTCCAACAGGTGCAGCGGCTTGCAGATGATGCGGCTGCTGAGCACGTCGTCCACCGTGTAGCGCTTCTTGTAATACGCCTTCGGGTTGTTCGACGCATGCTCGGAGTGCACCACCTTCACCATCGCCACCTGTTCCGGTCTGGTGCCGTAGTCGTACATGTGGCGCATGAAGGTGGGGGCGAACATCTGGCCGGCGCTCTGCCAGCCATAGGCGCGGCTGTGCAACTGGTCGCCGTTGACCGGTGCCGCCGAGCGCGCGCCGGTGCCGCCGATGCGCACCTGGGAATAGCCGTTCATCGAGCGGAAGATCGCCACGCACTTGCACATGCCGGCTTCGATGACGCCGATGGCGATGCCGATCAGCGCTTCGGTGGACGAGCCACCGCCGTGCACGTCCATGAAGAAGTTCAGCCTTATGCCGAGATCGCCGGCGAGGAAGGGGCCGAAGGTGGAATCGTTGCCGGAATAGGACAACATGCCGTCGACATCGCTGGCCTTCAGCCCGGCATCCTGCATGGCGTTGCGGATCGCCCAGGTGCCGAGCGCGCGCGTGGTGCGGCCGGAGCCGCGCGTATAGGTGGTCTCGCCGACGCCGACGATGGCGTATTTGTCGCGCAAGTACTTGGGCGTGGTGGCGTCGGTGTCTGCCGGGAGCGGCATGTGTGTTTCCCCCTTCGTGCGGCGTGTCAGTTCGTGATTGGGGGCAGGCTGGACGGGTTAGGGGCACGCGTCAACGCTGAACGCAGACGCTGAATGCAGACGGGGGACAAATCGATGCACGACGCGGACACGGAACGGCTTCTGCGCAATGCGCTTGGCGACGCGCTGCGCCGCACGTGGCACGAAATGGAGGAACTCGGCGACGAGGATGGCGGTTCGGCTGCCATACGGGATGCCTTCATCCGGTCGCTTCGGAAGGCACTGGCCGGCGTTTATCGCGGGCCGGAATTCGCTGTATTTGGTGGCAAGCCAGGTAGGAACGAGAGCCGGTCGGGGGGAGTCCCGACCGGCATCGAGGGATGGCGCCGATGGGAGTACCTTTATGATGTGGCAGTCGTCGAGGTCGACGAGACCAGCGCGGCGCGCGCGACCGACGGGCAGGAAAAACGTAAGTTGCGGTATATAAAGAGAGCGGTCTGGCTGATTGAATCAGAGCTTTCTAATAGCGGAACGGAGGTGTCCAAGGCCGTAAGTAAGCTTCGGATCGGACATTCGACGTATAAATTATTCCTCGGACGCGCAAGTACGGATCACAAACCAGAGGAGTGGCGGAAATTTATCGGTCGACTCGCAAAGGGTTGCGATGGCTATTATCTGGGTCTTCTCCCGTCCTATGCATCCGGGAGAAAGTTAGAGCTCGACCAGTGGAAAAAGCACTTAGTCGAGATCATGCTTTATCATTGCTGCTCGGATGGAACCACGCAAAAGGGCTGCGGTGTGGTATCAGCAACGTCAACGCAAGCTGACGATGAGCCCTAAGCGCCTGCCGAGGAATAAACGAATCACCATTCGGCGCAGCATCGTCCTCGGCCCGATCCTTATCCGCACGAGGCGCGGTGGCAGACGGTCGGCAGCGCCGGAGGGATCGCGGTCCTGTTCGTGGTCCGCACGGAGCCGGCCCGGCAGCCGGACGGCCGGGTCGTCGGCCGCATCATCGGTGTGAGAAAGGCAACCCCCATGAGCGGAAAGCTTACGAAGAAGGCACATTCTGAGGCGCGCGCCGAACTCCGGGAAACCCTGTCTCCGGAATTGCGGGCGCAATTGCAAGCCGTCGCCGACCTGCCGGACGACCAGATCAACACCGACGACATCCCTGAAGTCCTGGACTGGTCGGCTGCCGTGTGGGGCAAATTCTACCGCCCCGTCAAGCAACGGTTGACCCTTCGGATCGATGCGGATGTCGTTGACTATTTCCGCAGACAGGCGCCTCAGAACAGCTGTCCATTCATGCAAAACCACATGCCTTGATACGCGGTGCGGCTCGCCTTGGCGCAGCGATTGACGACGGCCTCCTGGAATTGCCCGGCATCGATGGCGTCGCCGATCACGATGCGGTAGTGGGCCTGGTCTTCCACGCAAGCCTCATAAGCCGGACCGTGGTAGATTCTATCGCTCTTGCGGGTTGTCGACGCGCAATAGGTGACGGCATCGAAGAACGGCATATTGTCGCTGGTCAGTGGCGTGTTCGGCGGTCGCCGCCCGAATTCCACCGGCGGGATTTGCGGGCCGGTTATCAAGGAGGTTGCGGCGGCCGCTTGCGGCGATGGCTCGGTCGGGGCTTTTGGCGGACCACCGCACGCCACAAGCAGGCCTGCGATAAAGAGGATTGCGCGGTTGCTCACGATGCTCTCTGCCGATGATCAGTCAGGTGTTCCGATCCTGCGGGAAATTCTCAATAACCTCGGGCCGCTTGCACGCGTCATGACAATCGCGCGCGCGGGGGACGACGGCAAGATGACGGTGGCCGGGGCCGAAGCCATGCAAGGGAGGGCACCCTCACACCGGCGGCGCGGATGCCGGACGCTTTCCGGGGTTATGCCGGGGACCGCCATGATGCCGACAGTCCGGTCGGAGCGACGATCGTCAATCCATGGGGCGGTGCGGCGCGTTAAGACTCCCTTAAACATCCCGGCGCCATCATCCCCCGTTGGCAGGTCCAGCGGAGGGGCGGACATGAGCGGCATCGTCACCGGGATCAACTACAACCTGCTGTTCTCGGGGGAAAGCTCGTCGAACGCCACTGCCGCGATCCTGACCGCCCTGTACAGCGGCTCGTCGTCGTCGACGCCCACCACGACGTTTGTCTCTTCCGGCAACCCGATCACCGACCTCAAGCTCGCGCAGCAGGAGCAGACCACCGGCGTCGCGCAGGAGGCGCTGCAACCGACGGTCGCGCGCGCCATCACGGCGTTCAAGACGGCGGTCGCCAACGCCACCAGCATCCAAAGCGCCCTGCTGAACCCCAACGTGCAACAGGTTCTGCTTACCGCGAACGGCCTTTCCAGCTATATCGGTGAGACGGCGCTGGCGCAGAAGGTCCTGCTGTCCGACCCATCCGACCCCAATTCGCTGGTCAACCAGTTGGGCAACTCGACCTGGCTGAGCACCGTCCAGACCTACAACTTCGCGCAGAATGGCCTGTCCGAGCTACAGAATCCGACGGTCATCGCCACCCTCACCAATGCCTATGCCGAGGTGCAGTGGCGCCAGGGGCTCAACCAGGCGACGCCTGGCCTGGCGAACGCGCTCACCTTCCTCGGCCAGGCCAGTTCGATCAGCTCGGCCGACGACGTGCTGTCGAACTATACCAACTTCGAGGTGATCACGACCGCGCTCGACATTCCCCAGACCATCGTCTTCCAGGACCAGGGGGCGCAGGAGAACGCGATCAGCTCCCGGCTCGATTTCACGAAATTCCAGGACCGGAACTACGTCACCAGCCTGACCGACCAGTACTTGCTCACCATGCAGGAGAACAACCAATCCAGCACCAGCAGTGGGTCCAGCCTGACGACGCTCGCCGAGCAGGCGGGCAGCGGGCTCGTTGTCTGATCGGACCGCGAGCCGCGCGAAGGAGCGGAGGCGATCGGGGCGGCGCGGCAGCGGCCAACCGGTATGGCGGTGGCCCGGCGCCCGGCCGCCGGTGCATCGCAAGCCGCAGCCCATGCCTGTCCGACCTGGGCGGCAAGCCGGTGCAGGCCGCGACGGCGGGCGCAAGGCGCGTGCGTGGCTGAAAGACGCTTCCGGCCAGTGCATTTTCGGCCTGACCGGAAACGCTGGCCATCGTCCGGTCATCGCGCGCAGCGCAGCGACGCGGCGATCCTCCGCCGGACGAGCCGACGGCCGCTCGTCCGGCGGGGGATTGCTGCGTCGCTGCGCTGCGCGCGATGACAGCGACCCCGCGACGCATCCAGCCAGGGTGGCAGTGCTCTAAACGGCGACGGTCCGCATCCGCAGCGCGTAGTCCAACTCGTGGAACGTGCCCTTGTGGAACGTCGATACCCTGCCGATCACACCGGTCTTGGGAAACGCCATCCCCCGGAACCGATTTTGGGCGTGATCCCAGGCCGCGACGTCGCCCGCGCCTCCCGCGTAGTTGACGGTCGTCGTCCCTGTGGGCACGGTCTTTTCGTTGCGTTTATAAAAAATCGTGCAGGGCTGCGCGCCGGCCAGTTGCAACTGGTACTCAACATAGGTGCCGTCTTGCGGATTGATGATGCTGGTGTCGAAGCCGTGGGCTGGGCCATTCCAGCCCATATGGTTGGCATAACCCTGCATTTCCACGTTCCACGCGCCCCACCCGGCCGGGGCTGTGTTCGTCCCGTAGCGAACCCTATGGTTGCCGGAGCCATAGATGTCGGTGATTGCACCGGTCCCCAGCCCCTTCGTCTGGGCCCAGGTCCAGAATGCGGCGAACGTGCCGGGGCTGTTGACGACCGTGGTCAGATGCACGCCCCAGAGATCCGCGTTGGTGCGCGCGACAAAACCCATGCACACAAGCAGATGGGGAAATCCCACGACGGCCGGATCCCGCCCCATCATGTCCTCGTCGAGCATTGCTGGCATCTGTCAAAATCCTCGCGTTGGGAGTGCAGGCGCCGGTCAGCGCCATTCAATCGGCAAGCGGCCTGCCGGGACGCAGGGCATACGCCGGGACTGGCGCTTGTCCCCCGCGCCACGAGCACACGAGCCGTGCGGGATATTCCTCAAGTGCAAGAAGGAAGTCAATTTGTTGACGAATTATTACCGTACAATTTCGAACGGTACTATTCGGGAACGAATTCAGCACATCCGGGCGCTCGGAGTGCGGCACGACCGCCCCGGGCGGTAAGTCGGCACGATCGGCGCTTGACCACGTCCGGGGCGGTTGCGCCCGGACGGACCGCCGGGCGGCGGCACGGCGCATTGCCCCGGCGTCGGGCTCCGTGGCAGACACCGCGCATGCCGGGTTGCAACAGCAGAATCGCCGCGGGGGCGCCTAGTCCCAGGCGGGCCATGGCCGCCGCATGGCGGGTGCGGCGCGCGGCCCGGGTCCTGGGCGGCTGTGCCGCGCTGGGGATGCTGCTGGCCGGCTGTCAGAAGCCGCCGCCGCAGGCCAATCCGCACTATGTGCTCGATCGGCCGTACCAGTCCGGCGGGACCTGGTGGTATCCGCGCGAGAGCCACGACCTCAACGAGACCGGCCTCGCCGCGGTCTACCCGGATGACCATCCGCCGCTGACCACGGATGGCGAGGTGTTCGGTCAGGGAGCACTGGCCGCCGCGCATCCCACCGTGCAGCTTCCCGCCATTGCGCGGCTGACCGATCTGGAGACCGGGCGGGCGGTGCTGGTGCGCATCAATGACCGCGGCACGCCGACGCCGGGCCGGGTGGTGCAGGTGACGAAGCGCATTGCCGCGCTGCTGGGGATGCCGGCGAATGGCGTGGCGCAGGTGCGGCTGACGGTGCTGCCGGGGCCAAGCGAGGCGGCCGAACAACATGTGGCTGGTACGCCGCATCTGCCGGTCGCGGCGGCGCCGCGCGGCGCGGTATCCTCGGACAGTCTGCCGCCGCCGGCGGGCGCGCGGCAGGAAGGCGGCCATGCGCTGCCGGCGGTTGCCGCCCAGCCGGTCGGGGCGGCGCCGGAGATGCAGGAGCACGTGCCGGAGGCCCTGACGCAAGGTCCGCCGCAGCCTGGTCGATTGTGGGTGCGACTCGACACCTTTCAGTCCTACCAATACGCGGCGATCGAGCAGGCCAGGCTGACCGGGCTGGGGCCGACCATCGAACGGATTTTTGATGGGCGGGTGCAGACTTACCGGGTGATGATCGGTCCGCTCGGCAGTGTCGCGGCGGCGGATGTTGCGGTGGATCAGGCGATCCGCGCGGGCATTGTCGACGCGCGGATCGTGGTCGAATAGGAGTAGCGCGATGCTGACCCGTCGTTCCGCTTTGCTTGGTTCCGCGTTGGCCGTCGCCGCTGTGCCGGCGCTGGCGCAACCGCCGCGTCCGGTGGCGCGTTCTGGCAAGGGCAAGAAGGACGCCACGCCGGAAGCCACCGGCAGCCCGGCGACCACGCCGCTTGGCCCGGTCGATACCACCGCGCGCTGGGCCTATATCCAGGATTTCAACACCGGGGCGTCGCTGCTGGAGAAGCAGGCCGACGACCAGATGCCGCCTTCCTCGATGACCAAGCTGATGACGCTGTACATCGTGTATGAGCGGCTGGCGAGCGGGCGCATGAAGCTGGACGACCAACTGCCGGTGTCGGAGCGGGCCTGGCGGATGGGCGGGTCGAAGATGTTCGTGCAGATCGGCACGACGGTGGGCGTGGAGGACCTGATCCGCGGCATCGTGGTGGATTCCGGCAACGACGCCTGCATCGTGCTCGCCGAAGCCATTTCGGGATCGGAAGAGCAGTTCGCCGAGCTGATGAACGACACGGCGAAGAAGCTTGGGCTGACCAATTCGCATTTCATGAATGCGACGGGGTGGCCGGCCGACAACCACTATATGAGCAGCCGCGATATCGTGACCCTGGCGGGTGACATCATCCGGCAGTTCCCGCAGTATTATCACTACGATTCAGAAAAGACATTCAAATATAACAATATAGAGCAGGGGAATCGAAATCCTCTGGTGCAGAAGGGGACGGCGGACGGGTTGAAGACCGGGCATACGGAGGCCGGCGGCTACGGCGTCGTCGCCAGCACCAGGCGGGGCGACCGGCGCGTGGTACTGGTGTTGAACGGCATGGAAACGATGCGCGAGCGATCCGAAGAGTCGGAGCGGCTGATGGACTGGGCGTTCGCGAATTTCGAGGATGTGACGCTGTTCGCGGCCGGCGACGTGGTGGACCAGGCGCCGGTGTGGCTCGGCGCCAGCCCGGACGTGCCGCTGGTCAGCGGGCACGATCTGGTGGTGACGATGCCGCGCAACTGGCGGCGGAATGCCAAGGTGCAGATCAGCTATGCCGCGCCGATCCATGCCCCGATCGCCAAGGGGGCGACGGTCGGCAAGCTGACCGTCGCCGGCGACGGTGTCCCCTCGATGGAGGTTCCCTTGCTCGCCGGTGCCGATGTATCGAAGCTCAGCCTGCCCGGCCGCGCCATGGCGGTGCTGTCGCACTACGTCACCGGAAGCTAATAACCCGCTCCCGCTATGCGGGAGTGGAGGGGCCCGGCCCATGTGGGCTGGGAGGTGAGGGTCCGACGTGCAGCACGCCCGCTTCATAACCTTGGAAGGCGGCGAGGGCGCCGGCAAATCAACCCAGGCGCGCCTGCTGGCCGATGCGCTGGGCGATCTGGGGGTGCCCGTGTTGCGCACGCGCGAACCCGGCGGCGCGCCCGGCGCGGAAGTGCTGCGGGAGTTGCTGCTGTCCGGCGCGGTGGCCTGGTCGGCGCCGGCGGAAGCGCTGCTGCATTTCGCGGCCCGGGCAGAGCATGTCGAGCAATCGATCCGTCCGGCCCTGGCCGCCGGGATGTGGGTGGTGTGCGACCGCTTCGCGGATTCCACCATGGCGTATCAGGGCTACGGCCAGGGCGCGGATCGGGCGATGATCGCGACGCTGACCGGGCTGATCGGGCTGCTGCCCGATGTGACGATCGTGCTCGACGTTTCCGATGCGGTGGCGCTGGGGCGCCTGCGCAGGCGCGGCGGCGCGGCCGACCGCTATGAGCGGCTGGACGCCGCGTTCCATGCGCGCGTCAACGAGGGTTTTCGCGCGATCGCTCGCGCCGCGCCGGAGCGCTGCGTGCTGATCCCGGCGGATGGGTCCGAGGCGGCGGTGCATGCCGCCGTGATGCGCGCGCTGTGGCAGCGCGTGCCGCGGGACGCGCTCGGCGCCGGCTTGTGACCGCGGGCTCAGGCCTTCGACGAAAATGCGTCCTTGACTGCCGTCAGCGCGGTGATCGCCGTGGCACCCAGCGGAAGTACGTTGCCGGTACCCAGCGCGATCACGAGACCCAGGCTGGCGACGACCACCTTCGCCGGATTTTGCCTGACATAGTCGGTGATCTGGGTCGCCAGATGGCCAAGGTAGGTCCCGGCGATCGCGGTTGGCGACGTGAGCGACGTCCGGAGACATTCGAGCCGGTCCGGCGCCGGCGTATCGCAGCACGCCCGGACCGCTTCCAATTGTGCCACCAGGAACTTGAACAGGCTGTCCTCGTCCCAGTTCGGGATTGACCGCACCACCGCCTGGCGATTGGTCAGATCGGTGAAGAATACGAGACAGGGCAGGCTCTCCGGCTGGATCGGCTCGGAGAACAGGTCGAGATATTGATAGGCCACGCCCGGTTCCACGCCGCGTCCTTGCTGCCAGTCTCGCCAGACGCTCTTGAAAGACGCTCCCAGTTGCTGCTTCCAATAGTCTTCGATTCCGGCTGCCCATTCCTTCGGCGGGTCGAACGCCACAAGCAGTATTTTGTCGCCGGTAAGATGGTGGAGCTGCGACCAGCGCTCGCTGACAACCTTGGAGAGCGGGTGCTTGGGGTCGGCCGACAGGAGGAAGCCGTAAACGGCGACATTCGGCACGCTTGCGAGAAGCGCTTCGGTCGCCTTCTTGACGCGCAGAGCCAGCGCCAGACTCTTCTCTGGCTCCGGCTGCACAAACTCATCAGGGATCGGCACATAGGACATCGGAGCTTCTCCTTTCTAGGCCGGGCCGTACAGACAGAACGGAGCCCAGTAATAGGGGTGGTCGAACCGCGGTTGCTGCTTGACGGCCTGGATCGCGGCTTGCAATGCCACGGCCCTGTTGGCCTTGTTCTCGACCAGCGCGACGTAGAAATGCTTGACAAGCTCCGGGCTGACCGAGGTCGGCATCTTCCACATGCATGAGATCACCGACCGGCAGCCCGCACGCAGAAACGCCCCGGTGATACCCACGAGTTCTTCACCTTCACCGTGCAAATCTGCTCTTGATGTTTCGCATGCGCTCAAGAACGCCAAAGACGACTGACACCGGGCGGCGATGATTTCGCTCGACGTGAGAAGGCCGTCTTCGAGCATCAGACCTTGAAAGGCGGTCGTGGCATTTTCGAGATCGGTGTGGCACGAGATGTGGAACACATCGGCCTTGAGACCCCGCGTCAGGACGGCCTCGTGGGTTGCCGGCTCCGCCGATCCGCCAAAGATCCCGGCAACGGCTTGCGCCTCTTCCGCGGCGCCGTCCGGGCCACCGGCGGCAAGCGGCACGCCGGCGGCGAAAACCGGCGCCAATCCTGTGGCTCTGTCGGCCTCCATCGATCGGCGCAGCACCGCGAGACCCGGAGCATAGGCCACCGGAACCTGATCGATCAGCGCCATCTGCTCTGATATCAGGGCAGCGTGCAACGGCACCCGCCAAAGCAGGCCATCGGGGCTGATATACACGAGGCTCCGGCCCTCGAGGCGATCGGCTATTGGCTTGATCAGTCGATGATAGAGGAACTGCAGCTTGTCGGTCGGCCAGACCGCGCTGATCCGCATCTCCAACTCGCGCTGGATATCGTTCCAGTTCTTGAAGTCGCTGCGGATCGCCGCGGTGACTTCCATATTGAGCAGGACGCTCGCCAGCTCCTTGCGGGAAAGCGGTAGCGTGACCGGTTGCCCCAGCAGCCCTGCCTCGCCCAAAACGAACAGGATGATTGCTTGCGGCAATTCGAAATAGGAGAGAATCAAGCCCCCCGCCGGGACCAGCTTGACCATGTCGGCAAACTGGCAAGGAAAGCAGTGCAGATCGAACATGCGGAGGGAGCCGAATTTCTCGATTTGCGCTTCGGTCCGCCCCAACAAAAGCAGCATGTGGTCGGCGTGCGGGAGACGACGTTGCGCGGCGCTCATATCCAGCGCGCCGAGCTGCGCGCCCTCCATTCGCGTCAGTTGCAGAAGTCGCTGCTTTCGGCGGTGCAGCCGTTCAGGGACCGGCCGATGGGACGTCGCGACCACCATTGCCGCGCGCAGGAAGGCGCGTGCCTTGCCCCATTCCGCGGCTTCCAACGCACGCTCGTACCAGACCGGATCCTGCGCGCCCAGTTTCAGGCACGCTTCGACGACACTCGCCACGTCCGTCCAGGCGTCCCTGACCAAACGCATCGCCAGTATGGGAGCGTACTCCTTGCGGACGGCGGCTTCCGCGGCATCCAGGCTTTGCTTGTCGAGTTGGTAAACCGCCAGCCAGTCGCCGTGTTCGCGGGCCCAATAGCTTTTATGCCGGCGGTATTCCCGCGCCGCTTCCCAGTCGCCGGATTGCTCGGCCAGTCGCAGGGCGGCATCCTGATGCGCGTCCACCTGTTGCATGTCCGGGAATCTGAGCGTTGCCAGGTTGTTCTCGGCGTGGGCCCGCTGTAGCGGCGGTGCGGCGGCGTTTTCCGCGCAGGCCGTCAAGGCTGCGGCTGCCCGCGCAACGAGGTCCGCATGCGCCGGGCCGCCCTTCAGCTCTTCGAGCTTGGCCAGCAACAGCAGCCAACATCCCTCGGTCAAGTGAGCTTGCGCCAAATGCGTCTGTTGCCGGGTGATTCCGGCGACCACTTTGAGAAAGCCGAGATCGAAGTTGACCCGGGCGGTAACCTGGTCAGCCAAATTCTGTGCGGCTGCGATGCCGCCGTCGTCCAGCGCAGCGCTAAGCTGACCGAACGGCCGTGCCGCGAGTTCGGCACAGGTTTCGATAAAGCCATCGTCGAAGCGATCGCGCCGTGCCTGGAGGCGCGCCAAGGCGTCGTCCTGCCCGTCGACGTCGGTGGCAAGCAACTCGTTGCGGGTAACGATACTCCGGGCCTTCCGGCCCCAGGCGGTGAACTCCGCCGCCCCGTCCGGATCGCCGGAATTCTGGAGTTCGCTCGCCTTCGCCAGCAGGGCGTCGGCCACGGTGTCGTCCAGATCGTTGGCGTGCTGCCAGATGAGAGCGAGGCCATCCTCGACCGAGTTGACGAGATCGAACCGGGCAACGAAGTCTGGCCCGAGTACGCTGGATGCCGGCATGGGGTGCACCAGTGCTGGTTTCAATCCATGTGTCAGAGTGCCGTAATGCGCTGCACCGTGCAATGGTTCAACAACCGGCATGAAGGCGATCGCCGGCGTGATGTCAGCCAGCTTTCGGACGCCATTACCCTTCCTGCCGGCCTTGAGGTAATATGGCGGTCACGGATCAACCAACGTCCACGAGAGAGCAGTGACCGAGATCGCCATTACCCGGACGACGCAGCCGAAACAGCCACCGGCGGACGAAACCCTCGCCTTCGGCAAGGCGTTCACCGATCACATGTTCCTGATGGAGTATGACGAAGGCCGGGGCTGGCACGATCCGCGCATCGTTCCCTACGCGCCGTTCACGCTCGACCCGGCGACCTGCGTGCTGCATTACGGCCAGGCGATCTTCGACGGGTTGAAGGCGTTCCGTGGGCCTGACGGCCGCGTCCGGCTGTTCCGCCTGGCGGACCATGCGCGGCGGCTGAACCGCTCGGCGCATTACCTGTGTATTCCGCAGCTCGACCCGGAGATGGTCGAGGAATCGATCCGTGCCCTGGTGGCGGTGGATCAGCGCTGGGTGCCGTCGCTGCCGGGCACGTCGCTGTACATCCGTCCGACGGTGATTGCGACGGAGACCTTCCTCGGCGTGCATCCCTCGAACAGTTATCTTTATTACGTTATCGTCGGGCCGGTGGGGGCGTATTACAAGGAGGGGATGAACCCGGTGCGCATCCTCGCGTCCGACAAGTATGTGCGGGCGGTGAAGGGCGGGCTGGGCGCGGCGAAGACCGCGGGCAACTACGCGGCGAGCCTGTACGGCGCGGAGGAGGCGCAGCACGCAGGCTATACGCAGGTGCTGTGGCTCGACGGCGTCGAGCACCGCTACCTCGATGAGGTCGGCACGATGAACATCATGTTGAAGATCGACGACGAGGTGATCACGCCGCCGCTGAATGGCGCGATCCTGGCCGGCATCACGCGGGATTCCGTGCTGACGCTGTTGCGCGACTGGGGGCTGCGCGTGGCGGAGCGTCCGGTGGCGATCGACGAGGTGATCGCGGCGGCACAGGCCGGCCGGCTGGAAATGTGGGGGACGGGCACCGCGGCGGTTATTTCCCCGGTTGGCGAGCTGGGGTTCAAGGGCGAGCGCTACGTGATCAATGGCGGACGCACCGGCGCGCTGACGCAGAAGCTGTACGACACGATCGTGGGGATCCAGTATGGCACGGCGCCGGATCCGCATGGCTGGACCAGGCTGCTGGGCCAGTCCACCGCGCCGGGGTAGCGGGAGCGGTTAGTTTCGCAGGAAATCGTCGGTGTATTCGCCGCGCGAGACTTTCACCGGGATTTCCTCCTCTTGCGTGCACGCCAGCAGCTCCGAGCCGGCCTTGCGCGAGGTTGCCGCCAGATCGTCCACCTGTGCGGCAAACGCCGCGGCCTGGTCCGCATCCAACCGCCACACGAAGGCATCGGTGGCGTTGGGCACGGCATGCAAGCCCGGGGGACCGGCGTCGGCGGTCAACATCACGCGCGTGCCCCGCGCCGCGCAAAACGCCTGCGCTTCCAATCGTGTGTCGCCACCATCACGGGCGAACTGCCGCAGCACGCCGCCCAGCGCGCGCAAATCCTGCGGTTCGCCGAGCATCAGCAGCATCGGATTGAAGTCGCTTGGCAGGAAGCCGATCCGCAGCATGCCGCCTCAGCGAGATTCGAGCTTGGTTGATTGGTTCGGCGGATCGCTGGGCTGGACGCGATCGGCGGCTTCGAGTTGCGCGGCGAAGGCTGCGAACCCGGCCGCCAGGGCGAGGAGTTCGTTCTTTGCCGATACGGTCGCTGCGGTCTCCGCCAACTGCCGGTATGCTGTGGCCTCGGCGCGCATCTGGTGTGCGGTGGGCTGGGAGGGTTGCCAGCGCCATAACCGCGATGGTGCGACGCCGCGGTAATCAACCATAACCCAGGTGAAGCCGCGCGGTGCCGGGGGCAGCCGCTGGCCGGCCAATACGGCCGCCCGTACTCCGGTCGCCGAACCGAGCACGCGATGTTGCTCGTACTCGCCGGACGCCGGTGCCGGTTCGCCTGGCTGGTATTCCCGCGTGGCGCCCATGCCTGTCTCCCGGTCGGTAGTGCCGCCGAGCGACGCACGCCGACGGGTTGCCCGGTCGGCGGTTCGCTCGGCGCCGTTACTGTCGGCGTGGCGGCCAAAGTTGGCAAGCATCCTGCGGGGTGCCATGGGATCATCCCGTCTGTGGCGGCATGCCGCCATCGGGCGGGAGGTTCCGCAGGCCGGCGGCGGCCAGTATCTCGCGCACCAGTTCGAGCAAGCGGATCGCGGCGGCCGGATCTGCTGTTGTGCTGGCGATTTCGGATAATGTGCGGGCCAACTCTACGGTATCGATCTTCCGTGCCATTTTTGCACCTCCATGAGGCGCGCCAGAACGACAGGAATATGCGGTATTGTTGCTGGATAGTCTTTGATGTGGGTCAAACGTTATTGAGACGCACCATGTATCGCCGGCGCGCAATCGTCGCCCGATGCGGCAGTCGGCAGCCGCCATGACGGAGCAATACATTCGAAATCCAAATCGTTCGGCCCCGGCAGAGCCCGGGTGCTCATCGCGCGTCGCGAACCCCTCGCGCGTGCCGCCTACAAAATCTCGATGACGTCGGTGGCGTGGCAGAGTTCCTCGGTGCCGACTGTGCCACGTCCCTGCGGCACTTCGACCAGTCGCACGCGCACCCATTCGTCGTTCATCGCTTCCAGGACCTCGGCGGTGATGCCGCCCACGACGCGCAGCCTGGCGCCGGGTTCGATGCCGATCAGCTCGATCATCTGCCAATCCCTTCAGAAGAACACGCTCAAATTCTTCGCCAGCAGCACGTTCTGTTCCAGGATCAGTTCGCGCCGCGCGATCTGCCAGGACTCGCCGACCCGCCGCAGCTTGTCGGTGCGGCGGCCGATGAACGTGGTGGACTCGTATTCGACGCGATTCTGATACACCAGGAAACGGCATCCCACCGTGACGTCGCGCGCGTCCTCCGCCGAGGGCGACACCTCCAGCAGCCGCACATTGCTCACCATGTGGGTGACGCGCGACAGCGGTTCCTCGGCGTAGTGCACGCCGGTGAGGATTTGCTCCACCCGTTTGGTCAGCGTCCACTTGTCCTCGTCGAACCAGCTTATGCCCTCGCCCTGGCGGGTGTTTTCGCGCTCGGCGTGCTGGCCGAACTTCACGTTGCGGCGGATCGGCATGAAATACACCAGGTCTTCCGCCAGCAGTTCGAGCCATTGCTTGAAGCGCCGCTGATCGAGCAGATCGGCTTCGTGGTAGAGGAACTCTTCGATGTCCTGCTTGAGCGCGAACCAGGCGAGTCCCCGGCGCGCCACCGGACGTTCCGCAACCTCGCTCATTGTTCTTCCCCTCCGCCGCCGTGCCGGCCAATTACCGCACAGCCGGGGTCGCCGCGCCAGACGCCGGTCAGTGCGACGGGTTGGGTGCGGTGTTCGGCTGGGGCTGCTGGTCTTGGGTGGCCGGCGGCGTTGCAGCGGCGTTGTCCGGCGCGGCCGGTGTGGCGCCGAACGGCTGCGTCGCACTCTGCTGGGCCGGTGCGGCTGTCGCGGCGGGCTGCGCGGCGGCGGCGCGCTGCGTCAGGTCGGTCACGCAGCGGCCCATCGCATTGCTCGCCGCGGTCGAGCCGGCGAGCGAGATGACCCACGGGTGTTCTGTGCCGGACGGGAAGGTGACCGTCATCGAGGCCGCACCGCGGAACTGGCCGTCGAAGATCTGGGCGTTCACGCGGTCCAGCGTCCATTGCACCCGGTCGCCCTTGCCGACCGCCTGTGTCGTCCACGGTTGGTCCAGCCCGATCTGCATCACCACCGGGATTTGCGTGCCGTCCGGGATGGTCCAGCCCGTCTTGGCGGCGATGAAGATCACGTCGTCGCCGCCGATCTGGAAGCGCAGGGAAAAGCTGCGCCCGTCGGCGGGATTGCGGCTGCCGATGCCGCAGACCGGCTGCCCGTTGTCGCCCGGACCGTCGAACGCATCCCAGCCGCCGGCATGGTAATAGACACTGACCTGTGCCCGGGCGGGCAGGGCGACGCCTGCCGCCAGCGCCGCGGCGAGCCAGACTCGGCGAACCCGCATGATCCCTCCTGAGGCCGAAAATCGGCCATCTTTTGTACCGAGAGCTGGCCCGATTGCGAGGTGGATCTGCGGACCGCGTGCCGCACATCCTGGTGATGCGCCGCGCGGGTCCCCGGGTAAACACGTCGGACTCTGGAGGCGGGTCTGCCGCCGGCCGGGTGGCAGCAGAACAAAACAGGTTCGGTTCCTGTTCACCGCCGGATATGCGGGTTGCTACGTCATTCCCCGGTCTGGCACCGCGGCGCCCAAGGTGGTACGGACGGCGCCGTCCAGACCCCAGGAGGCAAGCATGTCCTCGATCGCCGATATCGTTGCCCGAGAAATCCTCGACAGCCGCGGCAATCCCACCATCGAAGTCGATGTGGTGCTGGAGAGCGGCGTGATGGGCCGCGCCGCCATCCCGTCCGGTGCCTCCACCGGCGTGCACGAAGCGGTGGAACTGCGCGACGACGACACGTCGCGCTTCGGCGGCAAGGGCGTGTTGCAGGCGGTCGCCAATGTCGAGGGCGAGATCTTCGATGCCATCAGCGGCATGGATCCGACGGAGCAAGTGAAGATCGACGACATCATGATCGATTTGGACGGCACGGCGAACAAGTCGCGGCTCGGCGCCAATGCGATCCTCGGCGTATCGCTCGCGGTGGCGAAAGCGGCGGCGGCGGAACTGGGGGTGCCGCTGTACCGCTATGTCGGCGGCGTCTATGCGCGCACGCTGCCGGTGCCGCAGATGAACATCGTCAACGGCGGGAAGCATGCCGACAATCCGATCGACATCCAGGAGTTCATGATCATGCCGGTGGGCGCCGGCACGGTGGCGGACGGCGTGCGCATGGGCTCGGAGATCTTCCACAGCCTGCGCAAGGGTCTGCACGACGCCGGTCACAGCACCAATGTCGGCGACGAGGGCGGTTTCGCGCCCAACCTGAAATCGGCCGATGAGGCGCTGGGCTTCATCGCCAAGGCCTGCGAGCGCGCGGGCTACCGGCCGGGCGAGGATGTGATGTTCGCGCTCGATCCGGCGTCGAGCGAGTTCTACCAGGACGGCAAATACGTGCTGGCCGGCGAGGGCAAGACGCTCGATGCGGCGGGCATTGTGAAGTATTACGAAGAGCTGATCGGGCGTTATCCGATCGCGTCGATCGAGGACGGCTGCGCCGAGGACGACTGGGACGGCTGGGCGCATATGACGCGGGAACTCGGGGGGAAAATCCAGATCGTCGGCGACGACATTTTCGTAACAAACCCGGAACGTCTGCGCCGCGGCATCGACGCCGGTTCGGCGAACGCCATCCTGGTGAAGGTCAACCAGATCGGCACGTTGAGCGAGACGCTGGAAACGGTGGAGCTGGCGCATCGCGCCGGCTGGCGCGTGGTGATCAGCCACCGCTCCGGCGAGACCGAGGACTCGACGATCGCCGACCTGGCGGTGGCGACCAATTGCGGGCAGATCAAGACCGGCAGCCTGTCGCGCAGCGATCGGTTGGCGAAATATAATCAGTTGATCCGCATCGAGGCGACCTTGGGCACCGCGGCGCGCTACGCGGGGCGGACGGTGTTGCGGCGTTAAAAACCTCTCCCGCTTCGCGGGAGAGGTGTTCGTGTCACGCCATGGTCGCGGCGAACACCCTTGCGTAGTTGCCGCCGAGCACTTTGCCGACATCGCCGGCACTGAACCCGACCGTCAGCATTGCCTCGGCGAGGTCCGGCAACTGGCGATAGTTGTTGAACACGCCGCCTCCGACCAGGCCCAGCATGTCGCTGCCGAGCCCGACATGGTCCACGCCGACGACATCGACCATGCGCGCCATGCCATGGGCCATCGCCGTCAGGTCCGGGAAGATCGACTGCGGCGGCCAGACGCCGACCACACCTCCGGTCTGCGCGAGCAGCCGCGCATGGTCCGGCGAGATCAGCCGGCTGCGTTCGCCGGGCCGGGCACTCAGCGACGTGTGCGACAGCACCAGCGGCTTGGTGGTGACCGACACGGCGCGTTTCACCAGCTCGAATGTTCCGTGCGCCACATCGACAACGATGCCGCGGCGGTTGCAGCGGCGGATCACCTCCGCGCCGGCATCGGTCAGGCCGCCATGTTCCGGCGCCTCGGTCTGGATGTCGCCAAGTTCGTTCACCCGGTAATGGGTGAGCTGCAAATGGCGAAGCTGCCAGCGTTCGTAGGCTTCATCGACGCGCTCCGGCCTGCCCTCCAGGAAATCGCCACCCTCCGCGGCAACGATCGCCGAGGGCGTGCCGCCGCGCGCCGCGGCGAGCATGGCGGCGTTGGTGATGACGACGAGGCGGTCGCGGTCGATCAGGCTGTGCAGCCGCTCGAACGCGCGCTGCGAATACGCGTACAGCTCGCCTGGATCGGGCGAACGATAGGGATGGATGCGGTGGTCGGCCTCGACGCGGTGGCAGGGTGAGTCGGAGACAATGGCGAGGCACACCGCAGCCATGCCGCCATCCGCCATCGGCTCGGCCACCGAAGACAATCCGGCATTGCCATAGCGCACGCGGAGGATCTCGCCGGCATGGCTGTGGATATCGACGGTTGCGACCTGGCCGATCGCCTGGCGTGCGTCGGCCTGGCGCTGCTGCGCGACGGCCTGCTGCTGCGGTCCGGCAACCGCGGCGAGGCACATCAACGGCGCGCCACGCAGTACGAAGCGGCGCCCGACGGCGGACCATCCGGCGGGTTCGGTCAGCCGCGCGTCGTGCAACTGGTACTGCCAGTGATGCGTGTCGTCGCGGCGCCGGCGCCAGGTGCCGGTGAGCCGAACGCGCCGGCCGGTGACCGGGATGGGCGATGCCGCGAAGACCTCGACGGCGCCGAGCAGATCGCGTGGTACGCAGCCGATGCAGCAGGGCGGCTCGGGGACCAGCAGGCAATGACCGGTGTGGCCGACTTGCATCGGCGTTACCATGAAGCCGGCGAATTCAATCGTGGCATCGTTCGCCGCGTCGGCGCGACCGCTACCAAGGTCGTTCCAATTCAACTGCACGACCGCCCCCTTTGTCAGTGTGGGAGAACCAACTTGCGAATGCGGTGATTTTCGCTGTCGCCGATATACACCGCGCCATCCGGACCGACGGTCGCGCCGTGCGGCCGCGCCAGTCCCGCACCGCGTGCCGGACCGTGATCGCCGCCGGGCCCTGCGGTTCCGGTGCCGGCAATCGTGGTGACGATCCAGGTTTGCGCGTCGATGCGGCGGATCGCGTGGTTCTCGGTATCGACGATGAACACGTTGCCGTCGGCGTCCACCGTGAGTTCCTTCGGCGCGTTGAACACCGCCTGCCGCGCGTCGCCGCCATCCCCGGCATAGCCGCGCGCCCCGGTGCCGGCGACGGTTTCGATGACGCCATGCCGCACGCGGCGCAGGCTGCTGCCCTGGCGTTCGAGGATGTACAACGCACCATCCGGTGCCAGCGCCACCGCACGGGCGCCGAAGATCCCCGCACGCGTCGCCGGCCCGCCATCGCCGTCATGCCGCGCCTCGCCGGTACCGGCGAAGGTGCTGATGAGTCCGGTCGCCAGTTCGACGACGCGCACCCGATGATCGGCGACGTCGGCGATGAACAGGTTTTCCCCCGCCGCATCCAGCGCCAGTCCGTTCGGTTCGACGAGGCCGGCTTGTTCCGCCGGGCCACCGTCGCCACTGAATTTTCCCGAGCCGTCGCCGGCCAGCGTGGTGATGATCCCGGGGGCTTCGATGCGGCGCACGCGGCGGTTCAAACGGTCGGCGACATAGACCGTGCCGGCCTGGTCCACCACCACGCCGTACGGCTCGTTCAGCATGGCGTAGATCGCCTCGCCTGCGTCGCCGGAAAAACCGCGCTCGCCGGTGCCGGCGATCGTGGCGATCGCGTGGGTCCGCCCATCGACACGGCGGATGCAATGATTGAACGTATCGGAGAAGAACAGATTGCCCATGACGTCGAACGCGAGGTCGAACGGGTTGTTCAGCTGCGCCTGCGCGGCCGGGCCGCCGTCGCCGGAATAACCCTGCGCGCCGGTGCCCGCCACGGTGGTGATGAGCCACTCCGGATTGCTCGCTGCCATGGTGCCGATCCTCCCCGGCGCCACCATGGTTGTCGGCACCGGCATGTCAAGCGTAGGATGGTGCCAAATGCGCATGCAGCCGGAGGAACCAGGATGGACATGCAGACGCCGACCGCGACCGATCGCGCCGAGGCAGGCAGCCTCTACGCCAAGCTGGAAGAGCGCATCATCATGCGCGACCAGGTCGGCGCCAGCGGTGTCTATTACGATCTGGTGCGCGCCGGCCGGCCGCTGAACGAGATCATCGCCGAGGGCGTGCGCATCCACGCGCCCTACACCCACGTGCCGTATCACGAGCGGATCGACGACGGCTACCCGAACTTCGTCAACAACGACCACTGCCTGCTGAGCGCGCGGGCGACGATCAACCTGGCGAAGATGCTGCCGAGCCACCTGGCGATGCTGCCGATGGCACAGACCATCTGGTACATCCCCAGCGGACTGGATATCTGGAACCAGAAGATCAACAAAGCGCCGGGCCACTATACGCGGATGCGCGGCAATATCGGCAAGGTCGAGGCGCCGCCGGCGCCGGTGGTGTACTGGCCGGACCAGGAGCCGCTGCGCGAAACGGCACCGCTGAAGGAGCGGCTGAACCACTGGATGACCCTGGTGCATCGCGGCCAGGTGATCGATGCGTATCGCGTCTTCCTCGGGCTGATGGAGGACACCGCGGACCGCAAGGACGTGCTGGCCGAGCTGGTGTTCGCCGGGCTGATGGACGTGCAGGACCGGCTGCTGAACAACCGGTCCTACACCACGGGGCACAAGGCGTATCGCGCGCGCTCCACGGTGGAGATCGGCAATGCGATCGGCTGGGACAACGCGCATCATGTGGTCTATGCCGGCGCGCTGGATGTCGCGGTGGGGCCGCGCTGGTATTCCACCTACGAAATGGCCTGCAACCTTGTGAAGATGCACATCGAGGGCGAGGCGCTGCATGCGGTGCCCTATGGCGGTGTCAGCGAGCCCGAACTCGCGGTGCTGCGCAATACCGGGGAGATGACCCAGGGGGATTCCGCGGAGCTGATCCGTGCGGCGATCCGCGACGACGAACTGGTGGCCCTGGATGCGGTGACGAAGCTGCTGAAGGCGGGCAAGAACCCACGGCGGATGCTTGATGTTTTGCAGATCGCCTGCGCGCAGGCGGTGCTGGAGACGCGCGCCGCCGAGTATTTCAACATGCCGCATCACTGCTACGAATACCTCAACACGCTCGGCTGGTTCTGGGACAATTTCGACCATCCGCGCCGGTTGCGGCTGCTTTACGTGGCGGCTTCGTTCGTCAACCGGACGGCCTATTGCCAGCGGGGCCTCGGCGAGGTGCACACGTTCTCGGCAAAGGCGCCGAGCGGGGCCGACCGGCTGACCGCCGGGCAATTGCTCGATCGGGTCGATGCCGCGGTGTGTTCGCTGAACGGCCAGGAGAGCGTGGACTGGACGCAGGCCTATCTCGACAACGTGGCCGATCGCGCGCCGCTGGTGCAGCGCATCGCCCTGGCGGCGACCAAGCTGGGCAACGATCCGCACAACCAGGAAATCGCCCAGTGCATGCTGATGGATTACGGCATCAACCGGCAACCGGAACGCGACCGGCTGCTGCTGTCCGCGGCGTACCACACCGCGATGCACCGCAAGTACGGTGACCCGCTGGAGCCGGCGCGCCGCTTCGGCCAGGCCATGGGCATCGCTGAATTGCAGTAATGGGGCGATCGGCCATGACGCTATCGATCAAGCCGATCGATCCGGTGTCTCGTCCGTTCTTCGCGGGCGAGGTTGCCGGCATCGACATCACCCGGCCGCTTTCTGCTGATGACGTCAGGGCGATTTCAGCGGGCATGGATGAATTCGGCGTGCTGGTGTTCCACGACCAGCACTTCACCGACGAGACGCAGCTCGCATTCAGCCGCAACTTCGGCGAGCTGGAGCTGGCGACCGGCGACCTGACCTTCGGCCGGGAACGCCGCCGGCTGGAGGCGCATGTCAACGACATCTCCAATCTGGACGACGACAACCAGGTGCTGGCGCGCGACAACCGCCGGCGGCTGTTCTCGCTGGGCAACCGGCTGTGGCACTCAGATTCGTCGTTCAAGGCGGTGCCGGCGAAATTTTCCCTGCTGTCGGCACGGGTCATTCCGTCGGCCGGCGGCAACACCGAATTCGCTGACATGCGCGCGGCTTATGACGCGCTGGACGACGAAACCAAGGCCGAGTGCGAGAACCTGGTTTGCGAACATAGCCAGTTGTACTCGCGCGCCATCCTGGGGTTCACCGACTTCAGCGATGACGAGCGGCGGCGTTTCGCGCCGGTGCAGCAGCGGCTGGTGCGCCGCCATCCGTCAACCGGTCGCAAGTCGCTGTTCCTGGCATCGCATGCCGGCGCGATCCTTGGCTGGCCGGTGCCGGAGGCACGCGCGTTCCTGCGCGACCTGGCCGAGCATGCGACGCAGCGTCGGTTCGTCTATGCGCACACCTGGCGGCAATGGGACCTGGTGATGTGGGACAACCGCGCGACGATGCATCGCGCGCGGCCGTTCGACGCCGAGGAAGTGCGCGACATGCACCGCACCACCGTGGCCTGCGAACGCTCGACGATGGCGGAGGCCGCGTGATCAAGCTTCTCTCCCTGCTCACCCGCAAGGACGGCACCACGCACGAGGAATTCGTCCGCCACTGGCTGGAGATTCACGCACCGCTGGCGCATGCGGTGCCGGGGATTCGGCGCTATGTGCAGTCGCACATCACCGGCACGCGCTCTCGCCCCGACATCCCCGATACGGATGTCGAGGTCGATGGCATTGCGGAACTTTGGTACGACGACCTGGAAGCCTTCCAGCGCGCCGCCGCCACACCGGAGATGCAGCGGCTGACCGACGACGGCGCGCTGTTTATCGGCCGGATCAAGACCTATCTGGTTGAGGAGAAGCCGATCATTCCGCCGCAGAGCTAAGCTGCGCCTCGGCCACCGCTTCGTAGGGGAACCGCTTCACCCGATCCATGTTCATGCCCTCGATGCGCAGCAGCCGCGTCGAGCCGTCGCGCCGCGGCGAGTGCAGCACGCCGACGTCGTAGAAGTAGGCGTCGCCCGGCTTCATCGCGTAATCGCGCACCCAACGAGCCTTGCCGGGCTTGCCTTCGCTCGGCCGCTCCAGGCAGTCCCAGTCGGTCATGATTGTTTCGCCATCGGCCTGGCCATAGATCGCCCAGGACGGGCCGTGGTCGTGCGGCTTGCTGTTCTTCGCGCCAACATAGGCATGCGCCAGGATGGTGAAGCCCAGGTCGGGATCTTCATACAGCACCTTGCGCTCCGGTGTGCCCTCGGGAAGGTAGGTGGCAACGAACTCCGGCTCCTGTAGCACCTTGCCGACCAGCTCGCAGATTTCCAGGCATCCTTCGGTGCCGGGGTGGCTCTGCAAGGCGTGCCGACATTGCGCGGCGAATTGCTCGATTGTGGTCATCGGCCGATCTCCGTGGTTGCGTGACGTCAACGACGATAAGGGTAGCAGCGCGCGCGGTCCAGTGTGAGGTCGTAGTGCTCGCCCAGCGCCTTGATCGCGTCGCCGTGGTCGGGATACGGGTCGGCATTGGCGGGGCCGACGATGATGCAGCCGAAATTGGCGTCGCGCTTGCCGCCCGGTGGCAGCATGGCGGTCACCAGCACCTGACCGTCCTGGTCGCGCAAGGTCAGGAACAGCGGCATCGCCCGCCTGATATGCGCTTCCTTGCCGATATCCTGCTCGATGAAAACGGTCGATGCGGAGCGGAAACTTTCCGCGGCGCGCTCCCGCTCGCGACGGAAGTGCTTTTCGACGGCGTGTCGCATGGCTTCGGATTCCGCAGCCGCTTCGCCTTCGGTGACGATGCGGAACCAGGTGCGATCGCCGGGTGCATCGCAGACATATTCCATGCGCTGGGCCCCCGCCTGACTTGGACTGTTCCCTGCGGCGAGTTTAGGCTGATCGGCGGCGCGGAGCAAACGGCGCCTTTCGCACGGGGGAGACATGGCGCTGCAACCGAACGGTGATGCGGGGGATGGTTTCGACTACGTGATTGTCGGCAGCGGTGCGGCCGGATCGGTGCTGTCGGCGCGACTGACCGAGGACCCCGGCGTCACCGTCTGCGTGCTGGAATGCGGGCCGCCGGACCGGCATCCGTTCATCCACGTGCCGGGCGGCTTCATCAAGATGCTGTTCAACCCCGGCTACACCTGGCAGTTCAAGACCGAGCCGGGCGAGGGCACCGCCGGGCGGCAGATTCCCACCACGCAGGGGCGCACGCTGGGCGGATCGAGCTCGATCAACGGCATGATCTACAACCGCGGCCAGCGCGCGGATTTCGATAACTGGGCGCAACGTGGCAATCGTGGCTGGGGCTACGTCGATGTGCTGCCGTATTTCAAGCGCACCGAACGGCGGATCGGTGTCGCCGACGAGCGCATCCATGGCCGCGACGGCAACCTGCCGGTGACCGATATCGACTGGATCCATCCGGTCTGCGAGGCCTTCATCGCCGGCGCGGTCGGCGCCGGGCTGCCGCGGTGCGCGGACTACAACAGCGGCGATCATCAGGAGGGCGTCGGCTATTTCCAGCGCGCCATCTATCGCGGCTGGCGGCATTCGGCGGCGCGCGTGTTCCTGCACCCGGCGCGCGCCTCGGGCCGGCTGGACGTGCGCACCGATGCGCGCGCCGCGCAGGTGGTGTTCGACGGCAAGCGCGCGGTGGGGGTGCGCTATGTCGATGATCGCGACCGCACGACGCAACGCGTGGTGCGGGCGCGGCGCGAGGTTATCCTGTCTTGCGGCACGGTGAACACCGCGAAGCTGTTGCAGATTTCCGGCGTCGGGCCGGCGGCGTTGCTGCAAGCGCTGGGCGTGCGCGTGGTCGCCGACCTGCCGGCCGGCGAGAACTTCCGCGACCATTACTCGGCCAGGGTGGTCGCGCGGGTGAAGAACATCCGCACGATCAACGAAATGTCGCACGGGCTCGGGCTGGCCGGACAGATCATCCGCTGGGCGATGGGCAAGCCGAGCATCCTGGCGCTGAGCCCGTCGCTGGTGCACTGGTTCTGGAAGTCCGAGGCGGCGCTGGACTTTCCCGACCTGCAAGGCGTGTTCAGCCCCGCCAGCTACAAGCAGGGCTTTGTCGGGCTGCTGGACGACTATCCCGGGATGACCTGCGGCGTGTGGCAGCATCGGCCGGAGAGCATCGGCCATGTTCGCGCGCGGTCGACCGATCCGTTTGACGATCCGGTGATCCAGCCCAACTACCTGGCGGACCCGATGGACCGGCGCGTGCTGGTCGCCGGCATGCGGTTGGCGCGCAAGCTGCTGCATACGCCGGAACTGGCGCCGTATTTCGACGGCGACGCGCTGCCCGGTCCGGCGGCGCAGAAAGATGACGAGCTGCTGGAGTACGCGCGACAATACGGCTCGACATCGTATCATCTGATCGGCACGGCGCGGATGGGGCCGGCGACCGATCGGACTGCCGTGGTGGATGACCAGTTGCGCGTGCATGGGCTGGCCGGGCTGCGCGTGGTGGACGCGTCGATCATGCCCAACATGCCTTCGGCGAACACGTATTGTTCCACCATGATGATCGCGGAGAAGGCGGCGGACATGATTCGTGGCCGGTCGCCGCTGGCGCCGGTGGAGGGGATTGCCGCATAGCCGGCAGGATGGCTCTGCGGTTTGCCGCGCGCGGTCGCCGTGCGGCCGGGGGTGCATTAACCGGTTAGTTCATTGTCTGGCTCGTTAACCGGTTCATGCGACGGTCCGGCGCGGCCGTCTGCGCGTCACCGGCCGGACGGGCCGGGGTGCATTAACCGGTTCGTTCATTGCGACCAGCATTAACTGGTTCGTTCAACGGCCGGCCGCGCTGCCCTTGCGGTCCGGCCGCCGGGGCGCGAACCGCCGGGGCGCGGACCGCCGGGCGGCTTGCGGCCTTGCCGCGTTGGCCCGACTATCGTGCCGGATGCGATCGCGGAAGGGAGCCCAGGGTGGCCGGATTCAAGAGTACGGAACGCTACATTGCCTCGCGCGACCTGGAGGTGGCGGTGAATGCGGCGGTGACGCTGCAACGCCCGCTGCTGATCAAGGGTGAGCCAGGCACCGGCAAGACGGTGCTGGCGCATGAGGTCGCCGAGGCGCTCGGCCATGAGCTGATCGAGTGGCACATCAAGTCCACCACCAAGGCGCAGCAGGGGCTGTACGAATACGACGCCGTGTCGCGGCTGCGCGACGGGCAGCTCGGCGATCCGCGCGTGCACGAGATCGCCAACTACATCGTGCGTGGCAAGCTGTGGGACGCCTTCGACTCTTCCGAGCCGGTGGTGGTGTTGATCGACGAGGTGGACAAGGCGGACATCGAGTTTCCCAACGACCTGCTGCTGGAACTCGACCGCATGCAGTTCTTCGTCTACGAGACGCGACAGACCGTCGCGGCCCGGCATCGGCCGATCGTCATCATCACCTCGAACAATGAGAAGGAGCTGCCGGACGCGTTCCTGCGCCGCTGCTTCTTCCACTACATCCGCTTCCCCGACCGCGGCACGATGGAGCAGATTGTCCAGGCGCATTATCCCGATATCCGCAAGGATCTGGCGCGCGAGGCGCTGAACGTGTTCTTTCAGGTGCGCGAGGTGCCTGGCCTGAAGAAGAAGCCAAGCACGGCCGAACTGCTGGACTGGCTGAAACTGCTGATGGTGGAGGACCTGCCGGTCGAGGCGCTGCGCAGCAACGAGAAACAGCTTGTCATCCCCCCGCTGTACGGCGCGCTGCTGAAGAATGAGCAGGACGTGCATTTGTTCGAGCGGCTGGCGTTTCTGGCGCGGCGTGGCGGCTGATGTTCGCGCATTTCATCCTGGCGTTGCGGCAGGCGGGGCTGAACACCTCGATCACCGAGTACCTCACATTGCTCGGCGCGATGCAGGCGGGGGTGGCGGATTATAGTGTCGACGACTTCTACTATCTGAGTCGTGCCGCGCTGGTGAAGGACGAGCGGCATCTCGACCGCTTCGACCGTGTGTTCGGCGCCTGCTTCAAGGGGCTGGAGTCCGACGACGGCGTATTGTCGCGCGATCTGCCGGAGGAATGGCTGCGGAAGCTGGCGGAAAAACTGCTGACGCCGGAGGAGATGGCGAAGATCGAGGCGCTGGGCGGGTTCGAGGCGTTGATGGACCGGCTGCGCGAATTGTTGCAAGAGCAAAAGGGGCGGCACCAGGGCGGCTCGAAATGGATCGGCACGGCGGGGACGTCGCCGTTCGGCGCTTATGGCTACAATCCGGAAGGTGTGCGCATCGGCCAGGACGAATCGCGTCATCGTCGCGCCGTGAAGGTGTGGGACAAGCGGGAATTCCGCGACCTGGACGATACGGTGGAGCTTGGCACCCGCGGTATGAAACTGGCGCTGCGGCGACTCCGCCGGTTCGCTCGTCAGGGCGCGGCGACCGAGCTCGATCTACCCGATACGATCAAGTCCACCGCGAACAATGCCGGCTCGCTGGACCTGAAGATGGTGCCGGAGCGGCATAACGCGGTGAAGGTGCTGCTGATCCTGGACGTCGGCGGTTCGATGGACGACTACGTAAAGCTGTCGGAGGAACTGTTCTCCGCGGCGCGATCCGAGTTCAAGCACCTGGAATATTACTATTTTCATAACTGCCCGTATGAGCGGCTGTGGAAGCACAATCGCCGGCGGCATGATGAGGTGGTGCCGACCTGGCAGGTGCTGCGAACTTATGGGCCGGATTATAAGCTGATCTTCGTCGGCGATGCAGCGATGAGTCCTTATGAGATCAGCATGCCGGGCGGTTCCGTCGAGCATTGGAACGAAGAGGCGGGTACGGTCTGGCTGGAACGGTTGACCGCGCATTACCGGCGCTCGGCCTGGCTCAATCCGACACCGCAGCGAAGCTGGGGCCATGTGCGGTCGATCCATATGATGCGCGAACTGATGGGCGGGCGGATGTATCCGCTGACCGTCAACGGCATCGACGACATGACGCGCGAGTTGAGCCACTAACGGGAGGAACGCATGGCGCGGTTGGACGGCAAGGTCGCCTTCATCACCGGCGGCGGTGCTGGCATTGGCCGCGCCACGGCGATCCTGTTCGCACGCGAAGGCGCGCGCGTCGCCATTGCCGAGATCGATGCCGCGGCGGGGGAGCAGACGGCGCAGCTTGCCGGCCATGATGCGATCGCGATTCGCACCGACGTGACGGATGAAAGCAGCGTGCAGGCGGCGGTCCGCAGCACGGTGCAGCACTTCGGCGGCCTGCACGTGCTGCACAACAATGCCGGCGGTTCGACGCCACAGGACAACACCGTGGTCGAGGCGCCGATCGAGGAGTTCTGGCGCGTCATCAAGCTCGATCTGTTCGGCACGTTCCTCGGCTGCCGCGTCGGCATTCCGGAGATCATCAAGTCCGGTGGCGGATCGGTGATCAACATGTCGTCGAACGTTGCGCTGATGGGGATTGCCGGGCGCGACTGCTACACTGCGGCGAAGGGCGGCGTTGCGGCGATGACTCGTTCCATGGCGGTCGAGTTTGCGCCGCAGCGCGTGCGGGTGAACGCGATCGCGCCATCGGCGACGATGACCGACCGCGTGCGCAAGCTCATGGCGGGCAATGCCGCCATCGACAAGCTGGCAAACTCGCATCTGCTCGGTCTGATCGAGGCGCCGGACATCGCCAACATGGCGCTGTATCTTGCGTCCGATGAATCCCGCATGGTCACCGGACAGGTCTATCCGGTGGACAGCGGTGTGACGATTTCCTGAAGGGGGTGGCCATGAAAATCAAGCGCGTGGAACACATTGCGATCGCCGTGGACTCGATCAACGAGTCGGTCGGCATGTTGCGCGATACGTTCGGGATCGAGCTGGAGTACGAAGAACAGCACCCGACGGCGCGGCTCGCCATGCTGCCAATCGGTGAGACCTACCTGGAGCTGTTGGAAAGCCACAGCCCGGAGTCCGGCATCACGCAGTGGATCAATGCGAAGGGCACCGGACTGTTCCACATCTGCTTCGAAGTCGAGGACATCGATGCCGCGTTGGCGGAGCTGAAGCAGAAGGGGGTGAAATTGCGTGACGAGACGCCGCGGCCGGGACATGGCGGCTCGCGCATCGCGTTCATCGATCCTGCCGCCACCGGCAATGTGCTGATCGAGTTGGCCGAACTGCCGGCCGGACACGGGGCGCACTGACATGGCAGGCTTCGCGCATCCCGAATTCCTGGTGGACACCGCGTGGCTTGCCGGGCACCTGCACGATCCGGACGTGCTGGTGTTCGACTGCACCACGCATCTCGTCCCCGATCCGAAGATCACCTACCAGGTCGTGCCGGGGCGCGAGGATTTCGAAAAGGGCCATATCCCGGGTGCGCAATTCGTCGACATGCTGCGCGATGTGTCGGATACGGCGCACCGCTTCCGTTTCATGCGGCAGACGCCGGAGGATTTTGCCGCCGCGATGCGTGGCTTCGGGGTGAACAACCGCAGCCGCGTCGTCACCTACAGCACCGCAAACGCGTGGTGGGCAACACGCTTGTGGTGGTTGCTGCGGGTGTTTGGTTTCGACAATGCGGCGGTGTTGGATGGCGGCTGGCAGAAATGGACGCGCGAAGGTCGCACCACGCAGGCTGGCCCGGCAACGCCGCGCGCCCAAGGCGACTTCACAGTGGGCGAAGTGCGCGACCTGATGGTCGATCAGCAGCAGGTGCTGGCGGCGATCGGCGATCGTGCCGTATGCACGCTCAATGCGTTGCTGCCGCAGCAGCACACGGGGGCCGGCGGCAACAGCTACGGTCGTCCCGGCCGCATCGCCGGCAGCGTCAATCTGCCGGCCGCGCATCTGCTCGATCCCGAAACCAACGAATTCCTGCCGCCCGACGAACTGCGTCGCCGGTTCGCCGGCGTGGGCGCGATGGATCGGCCGGTGATCACCTATTGCGGTGGCGGCATCGCGGCGAGCGCCGATGCACTGGCGTTGGTCATGCTCGGGCACGACAACGTGAAACTGTACGATGCGTCGCTATCGGAATGGGCGAGCGACCCGGGCCTGCCGATGGAAACCGGCTGAGAAAGATTCTCCCCCTCCCCTTTGAGGGAGGGGGTTGGGGGGAGGGGCCGGTGGTTAGCATCGGTCGGAGCTCCAGCTCCGGGACCCTTCCCCCCGGCCCCCTCCCTCAAGGGGAGGGGGAGAACATTACGATCGGCATCAATACAGCGTCTGCCGCAGCCGTTCGGGATACGCGCGGTCGTATTGTTCGCCACCAAGCCGGCCGGCGGTGATGTCCCCGATGATCGTTCCCGTGCTCGGCAGCGAGCGACGGGAAACGTGCTTCTCCGGGTTCCATAGTTCCGAACGCACCAGCGCCTTCGGGCACTGGAAATACACGCTCTCCACCGCCACCACGATGACCGAGCGCGGCAGCGTTCCGCGAAATTCGAAGCGCGCCAGCAGTTCGGGCGCCACCGAAATCGTTGCGCGACCGTTGACCCGTAGCGTCTCGCCAACCCCCGGGATCAGGAACAGCAGCGCGACGCGCGGATCATGGATGATATTGCGCAGGCTGTCGGCGCGGTTGTTGCCGCGGCGATCGGGGATCAGCAGCGTGCGCTCGTCCGCGACATGCACGAACCCGGCGGGATCGCCGCGCGGCGACGCATCCATGCCGCCAGGTCCGCTTGTCGCCAGCACCATGAACGGCGAAGCGGCGATCATGGCGGCGTAGTGCGGATGGACGAAATCGACTTCCTTGGCGATGGCGCCGGCCGAGGCCTCGCCATACAGCGTCACCAGCGTCGCCTCGTCGCGGATCACGTGGTCGTCCGGCGCCGTGTTCACCGGCATCGCATCCATTGCCTGGCCTCCTGTTACGCGTTTGCCCCGGTCTGCTTCAACGCCGGGTGCACCGTCTTGCTGAAGATATGTTCGTCGTGGCCGATCACGTGCACCGACGCCCCGACGATCAGCGGGTCGGGCCCGGTGACGATACTGCGATCCTTCGCCGGATAGGGCAACAACGACAGGAAATGCTGCATGCAGTTCAGCCGCGCGCGCTTCTTGTCGTCGGTCTTGACGATGGTCCAGGGCGCGTCGGCGGTATCGGTGTAGAAGAACATCGCCTCCTTCGCCTCGGTGTACTGATCCCACTTTTCCATCGAGGCGCGGTCGATCGGCGACAGCTTCCACTGCTTCAACGGATCGCTCTCGCGTTCCGCAAACCGCCGCCGCTGCTCTTCGCGCGTTACCGAGAACCAGTATTTGACCAGACGAATGCCGGAGCGCACCAGCATCCGTTCCAGTTCCGGGCATTGCCGCATGAATTCCAGGTACTCGCTGGGGGTGCAGAACCCCATCACGCGTTCGACGCCGGCGCGATTGTACCAGGAGCGGTCGAACAGCACGAGTTCTCCGGCCGCCGGCAGATGGCTGACATAGCGCTGGAAGTACCATTCGCTCTGCTCTCGCTCGGTCGGCTTTTGCAACGCCACCACGCGGGCAGTACGCGGGTTCATGTGCTCCATGAAGCGCTTGATGGTGCCGCCCTTGCCGGCGCCGTCGCGGCCTTCGAACAGCACGACGAGGCGCTCGCCGCTTTCCGCGACCCAGTGCTGCGCCTTCAGCAGCTCGCGCTGCAATTGCAGCATGTGCTCCTCATAAGGCGCAGTGCGCATCGGGGTCTTGTAGGGATATTCGCCGGTTTCGAACAAACGGCGGATCGCCGCCGGGTCGTGACGCAGCCCGGCGATGTGCGCCGACGGCGCGGTTTCCGGTTCCGGCGGCGGCGGGGCCTCGCCGTTGGTCGGCGGGTGCGAGCCGTTCTTCTTCGCCATGACACGCTGCCTCATTTGGATGATCGTGGCCGCCACACTAGGCTGAATCCGTCACGCAATGGCAAACGGTCCGATGCTTCCTGTCTCGATCGTCACCGGATTCCTCGGCAGCGGCAAGACCACGCTGATCCGCCGCGTGCTGCGCGATCCGGTTTTCGCGCGCACCGCCGTGATCGTCAACGAGTTCGGCGAAATCGGTCTGGACCACGACCTTATCGCCTCCAGCGACGAGACACTGCTGGCGCTGACCACCGGCTGCCTGTGCTGCGCCGTGCGCAGCGACCTGGTGGCGACGCTGCTCGATCTGCGGGCGCGACGCGCGGCGGGCGAGATCGTCTTCGATCGGGTGCTGATCGAGACGTCCGGCCTGGCGGATCCCGCACCGATCCTGCATGCGCTGATGACCGATGCCGACGTGGCGCGGCAGCATCGGCTCGATACCGTACTGACCGTGGTGGACGCGCTGCACGGCGAGGGCGCGTTGGATCGTCACCCCGAGGCGCGACGCCAGGCCGCGCTGGCCGATCGGCTGGTGCTGAGCAAGACGGATCTCGCCGGGCCGGCCGAAACGTTGCGAGCGCGCCTTGCCTTGTTGAACCCGGCAGCGCCGCTGCTGCTGGCGCCGCAGATCGTGCCCGCCGACTTGTTCAGCGGCGCGGATCCGGGAGCACGCGCCGCGCGCATGGCCACGTTGCCGGCGGCTCCGGCGCGCTCACCGTTCCAACGCGGGCAGCATAGCGACGGCGTCGAGACCTTCACGCTGCAACGCGGGCAGCCGGTGCCGGCGCTGGCGCTGACGCTGCTGCTACAGGCGCTGGCCGAGCATTGCGGTGCGCGTCTGTTGCGGCTGAAGGGGTTGGTGGATGTGGCGGAGATGCCGGGGCAGCCGGCGCTGATCCACGGGGTGCAGCACGTCTTCGCGCCGCCGGAGTTTCTCGCGCGTTGGCCATCGGCCGATCGCACCACGCGGCTGGTATTCATTACGCAAGGCGTGCCACCGCATTTTCCGGCCCGGCTGCTGGAGGCGATCGAAGCGGAAGTGCTGGAGGCGACGCGGGATGCCGCATCGGGGGCATGACGGACGCACTCCCTTGACGGGCCGTGTTGGTGCAAGCTGAATGAGCGCATGCGCATTGTGATCATGGGGGCCGGCGGCCTCGGCGGCTATTTCGGCGCGCGGCTTGCCGCGGCGGGCAACGACGTGGCGTTCATTGCGCGCGGCGCACATTTGGCGGCGATCCGGAAGGACGGGCTGCGCGTGACCAGCGCGCTCGGCGACCTGCATCTGCGCGACGTGGTGGCGACCGACGATGCATCGACGCTGGCGCCGGCGGACGTGGTGATCATCGGCGTGAAGCTGTGGGATACCGAGGCGGCGGCGACCGCGGTGAAGCCGCTGGTGCGCCCGGGCAGCGCGGTCGTTTCGTTCCAGAACGGGGTCGGCAAGGACGACGTGCTGGCGGGTGTTCTCGGGCGCGCGGCGATCATCGGCGGCGTCGGCCAGATCGGCGTCGTCATCGCCAGTCCCGGCGTCATCGCCCATACCGGCACGATGGCGAAATTGATCTTCGGTGAGTTGGACAACCGGCGCTCGGCGCGGGTCGAGGCGTTGTATGCCGCCTGCACGGCTGCCGGCATCGATGCCGAGATCGCCGACGATATCGGCTTGGCGATCTGGCAGAAGTTCGTGTTCCTGGTTGGCATGTCGGCGGTGACCAGCACCATGCGCTCGTCGATCGGGCCGATCCGCGCCAATCCACAGGCGCGCGGCTTCCTGTTGGACGTGGTGCGCGAGGCGGTTGCGGTCGGGCGCGCGATGGGCGTGGCGCTGCCGGAGGATTATGCCGAGCGGCGAATGGCGTTCATCGACACGTTGCCGCCGCAGATGACCGCGTCGATGCAGGGCGACCTGGCGCGCGGCGGCCGGCTGGAGCTGCCGTGGCTGAGTGGCGCGGTGGTGGACCTGGGCGCGCCGGTCGGCGTGGCGACGCCGCTGAATCGCGCGGTGCGGGATGTGCTGGCGCTGTATGTGGACGGGAGTCCCTCTCCCGCTTAGCGGGAGCGGTCAGGTCAGGGCGCTATGGGGCGCACGATGCACCCTCACCCTGCCCTCTCCCGCTATGCGGGAGAGGGTTTTGCCTGCGCAAGTTCCGCCTGGTCCCAGAACCCGATGACGATGCCGGCCTTCAACTGCGTCGCCTCGCTGTAGGCGGCGATGCGGGCATCCGGCATGGTGATGCGGTTGTGGTCACGCAAAGACCAGTCCAGCAGCGCATCTTTCAGCCGCGCGCATTCGCCGGCGCAGGCCGGATCGGCGCCACGGTCGTGCAATTCCTGTGGATCGGCGGCGAGATCGTACAGCATCGGCCGGAAGCCCGTGGCGTGGATGTATTTCCAGCGGCCGTCGAACACCATGTAGAGGCGCGATGCATCGACCGGGGTTCCCAGCGTGCGGCGCGCCGGCATCATGGCATAGTCGTATTCCGAAAACGCAAAGCGCCGCCAGTCCGCGGGATGCTCGCCATGCAGCAACGGCTGCAATGCGCGACCCTCGATAACGTGCGATTTCGGCGTGCCGCCGAAGCAGCGGATGAAGGTCGGCGCGAGGTCGATCGCCTCCACCAGTGCGTCGCTCGCGGTGCCGCGCGAGGCATCGGCGTGTGGCGACGGGTCCACCACGATCAGCGGAATCTTCGCAGAGCAATCGTGGAACAGATCCTTTTCACCGAGCCAGTGGTCGCCGAGATAGTCGCCATGATCGGAGGTGAACACCAGCATCGTGCTGTCCAGCAGCCTGCGTTCGGCGAGGAACCGCGTCAGCACGCCGATCTGGTCGTCGATCTGCTTGATCAGCCCCATATAGGCGGGAATCACCCGTGCCCGCACCGCATCGCGCGAGAAATTGCATGACACGCGCGCCGCCATGAACGCGCCGTACACCGGATGCGGATCGCGCCGTTCCGCTTCCGACCGCACCGGCGGGATGATGTCCGCCGCGCCGTACATCGCGTGATACGGCGCCGGCGCGATGTACGGCCAGTGCGGCTTGATATAGGAAAGATGCAGGCACCACGGCCGTCCATCCGCTGCCGCGCCGTCGATGAACGCCATGGCGCGACGGGTCATGTACGGGGTTTCGGCATGTTCCTCCGGCACGCGCGCCGGCTTGTCGGCATGCTCCAGCAGCCAGCCGTTCAGCAGCTTGCCATCCGCAGCTTCGCCGGAATTGGCCCATTGCTCCCACGGATTGGTGCCCCCGAAGCCGTGCGTCCGCAGGTAGTCGTCATAGGGCACACGCGGCGACGGATCGGGGTTCAGGCCGTCGTCGCGCTCGAACGGTTCGAATCCGCATTCCGCAACCTGCACGCCGAGCGACGACGCCGGATCGATGCCCAGGCGCCGCATGCCCTCGACATCGGCGGCCATGTGCGTCTTGCCGACCAGCACGTTGCGCACGCCAAGCTCGGCCAGGTGGTCGCCGAGCGTGGGCTCGCCGATGCGCAACGGAAAGCGGTTCCAGTTGGCGCCGTGGCTGCGCATATAGCGGCCGGTATAGAAGCTCATGCGCGACGGACCGCAGACCGGCGATTGCACATAGGCGCGGGTGAAGCGCACGCCGCGCTTCGCCAGCGCATCGATATGCGGCGTATGCAGATACGGATGACCGTAACAACCCAGGTAATCGAACCGGAGCTGGTCGCACATGATCCACAGGATGTTTCGGACGCTGGCCATGCGTCAGAATACCAGCGTTCCTCCGACCACGGCCAGGGTGGCCGCCAGGAGCGGCCGCAGCACCCATTCCGGCACCCGCACGGCGAGCATGCTGCCCAGGATGATGCCGGGGATCGAGCCGCACAGCAGCGAGGTCAGCATCGGCAGGTTCACCGAACCCAGGAACCAGTGTCCGATACCGGCGACCAGCGTCAGCGGCACGGCATGCGCGATATCCGAGCCGACGATGCGCGCCATCGGCAGTTTCGGGTACAGCAGCAGCAGGACGGTGACCCCGATCGCACCCGCGCCGACCGAGGAAATCGTCACCAGCACGCCGAGCACCGCGCCGGTCGCGACGGTGAGCGCAACGGTGGAACGCGGCGCGTATTCGCGCCCCCGGTTGCTGCCCATGGCGAGGAGGCGGTGACGGAACAGCAGCGCGAGCGCGGTGAACAGCAGCATCACGCCGAGCAAGGTGGAGATGACATGGGAGGCCGCGCGGCTGGACAGGTCGAAATGCGAGATCACCAGCAACGTCAGCGTGGTCGCCGGCACGCTGCCTGCGGCGAGGCGTGCGACGATGGGCCATTCCACGGTGTGGTTCGCGCCGTGCACGGCGGTGCCGACGGTTTTGGTGATGGACGCATAGAGCAAATCGGTGCCGACCGCGGCGGCGGGGTGAACGCCGAAGAGCAATACCAGGATTGGCGTCATCAGCGATCCGCCACCCACGCCGGTCTGCCCGACCAGCAGCCCGACGAAGAAACCGGAGAGAACAAAGAGCGGCTGAACGGACGAGAGGAAATGCATGGACGACCGGATGCTCCGTGGTTGTCGGCCGATATCGCCGCCGTAGAATAGCATTTATGGTCGCGGCTTTCCCGTCCGGGCCAACTTATTTTGGTGTTCGCAATAACGTTGCGCACGGACCAGCGATAGGGGAAGAACGTTCTATGCGGGCGTGTGCGAGGAGACGAAATTGATGACCCGGCTTTCGGTAATCGGCGATGCACCAAAGCGCCGGGAAGACGCACGCTTTGTCACAGGTCACGGCGCGTATCTGGACGACCTGGTGTTCGAGGGATTGGCGCACGCCGTGGTACTGCGCTCGCCGCACGCGCATGCGCGGATCGCCGGCATCGACGCGGCGGCGGCGCGGGCGATGCCGGGCGTGCTGGCGGTGCTGACCGCGGATGACGGGGCGGCCGACGGCTTGCAGCCGATGCGGCCGACGGTGGAAGCCAATGTGCAGACGGGGGAACCGTTTGCCTTCGCACCGCAACCGCTTTTGGCGCGTGACAAGGTCCGCTATGCCGGCGAACCGGTCGCGCTGGCGATCGCGGGGACGCGTGCCGCGGCGCTGGACGCCGCCGAACGCATTGTCGTGGACTACCAGCCGCTGCCGGCGGTCACCTCGGCTGCCGCCGCGGGCGCGCCGGGCGCACCCGAGCTTGCGTCGGAAGTTCCCGGCAATGTCTGCATCGATTGGCACGCCGGCGACGCGGCCGCGGTGGCCGCCGCGTTCGCACGCGCCGCGCATGTCGTGGCGTTGCCGCTGGACAATCATCGTATCGTCACCAATCCGATGGAGCCGCGCGGCGCGGTCGGCACCTACGATGCGGCGCAGGGCCGCTATACGTTGTTCGTCTCGAGCCAGAACATTCACGGCAACCGCGACGCCACGGCGCGCTGGCTTGGTGTGCCGCCGGCGGCGGTGCGGTTTGTCGCGCCGGATGTCGGCGGCGGTTTCGGCGCGAAAAATTTCACCTATGCCGAGCATGCGCTGGTGCTGTGGGCGGCGAAACGCGTCGGGCGGCCGGTGAAGTGGATCGCCACGCGCGGCGAGGTCTTCGTGTCCGATCACCAGGCGCGCGACCATGTGGCCGAGGCGGCGCTGGCGCTGGATGCGGCGGGCAACTTCCTGGCGTTGCGCGTCGCCAGCGTGGCCAATCTCGGCGCCTATATGGCCGGGGGCGCGGGTGCCGTGCAGACCAATCAGTATGTGCATCTGCCAGGCACGGTCTATGCAATTCCGGCGATCGCGCTGCACATCCGGGCGGTGCTGAGCAATACCACGCCGATCGGCGTCACGCGCGGCCCCGGCTTCGCGGAAACGGTCAACATCATCGAGCGGCTGATCGACGCGGCGGCGCGGCAATGCGGCTTCGACCGCGCGGCATTGCGCCGCCGCAACTTTGTGCCCGCGGCGGCGATGCCGCTGACCAATGCGTTCGGTTTCTCGGTGGACAGCGGCGATTTTCCGGCGACGTTCGACCGCGCGCTGGCGGTGGCGGATGTCGCCGGTTTCCCGGAGCGGCGCGCCGACAGCGCGGCGCGCGGCGTGTTGCGCGGCCTCGGCTTCGCCTACCACATCAAGGGCACCGGCGGTTCGCCGCACGAAAACGTCGATATCCGCTTCGAGGATGACGGCACGGTGTCGCTGATCACCGGCACGCAGACCATCGGGCAGGGGCACGAGACGACGTTTCCGCAGATCCTCGCCGACCGGCTGGGCATTCCCAATGCGCTGATCCGGTTGCGGCAGGGCGACACGGATTTGATTCCGATGGGCGGCGGCCATGGCAGCTCGCGCGCCACCTATATGGGCGGCACGGCGATGTGGCGCGCGTCGGACACGATCATCGCCAAGGGCAAGCGCATCGCGGCGGAGGCGCTGGAAGCGGCGGACGCCGATATCGTCTTCGCCGACGGGAATTTCGCTGTCGTGGGCACCAACCGATCGATCGCTTTGCTGGACGTGGCGGCGCGGGCGCGCGCGGCGGGCGCACCGCTCGACACGTATCATGCGTGGACGCGCGAGCACATGACGTTTCCGAACGGCACCCACGTGGTGGAGGTCGAGGTCGATCGCGACACCGGGCGCGTCGCGTTGGTGCGGCTGACGGCGGTGGACGATTACGGCGTGCTGGTCAATCCGATGGTTGCCGCCGGCCAGGCGCACGGCGCGATCGCGCAGGGCGTAGGGCAGGCGCTGGGCGAGCATGCGGCGTACGATCCGGTATCGGGGCAGTTGCTGACTGGCTCGTTCATGGACTATGCGCTGCCGCGCGCCGATGATTTTCCGGGGTTCCGGCTGGAGTTCAACGGCACGCGCTGCACCACCAACCCGCTCGGCGTGAAGGGCTGCGGCGAGGCGGGGGCGGTGGCGCTGTTCCCGGCGATCAACAATGCAATTCTGGATGCGCTGGCGCCGCTGGGGGTGCGCGGCTTCGACGGGCCGGCGACGCCGTTCCACATCTGGCGGGCGATGCAGGCGGCCGTCAGCAAGTAAGAAAGTAGCTTCACCACGTAGGCACAAAGGCACGAAGTCGTGTTCCCGTCATGCGAAGCCCAAGGGTCCGGCCGAGAGCCTGTCCGGGGGCGGGTTTCGGTCGCCAGCCAGGACTTCGTTGCGGGCATCGACTTAAGTTGTCGATGCCGGCCCTCGCCGGCATGACGGTGGGGAGATGCTTCGTGCCATTGTGTCTTTGTGGTGAAACTTCTTTCTGCAATCAGCCGTTCACCGCGCGGATGATCGCGGCCCAGCGGTCCAGCACCGGCAGGATCGTCTCGGCCGTCTCTGACGGCAGGCTGACCGAGACGCGGGTCACGGCCAGATCCTGATAGCGCTTGATCAGCTCGCTATCTTCGGTCTGGCCGCCGATGGAAATGTCGAAATGCGCCGGGTCGCGGCCGGCCTCCGCCGCCATCTGGCGGAAGCGCGGGATCAGCTCGGTCAGCGGGGTGGGCGACGACGCGGTCACCTGCGGCATCCAGCCGTCGCCATAACGCACGGCGCGCCGCGCGCTGTACGGGAATGCGCCGCCGACCAGGATCGGCGGATACGGCTTCTGCACCGGTTTCGGATTGCTCCGCAGCGGCCCGAAATCGACGAACTCGCCGTGGTATTCGGCGGCATCCCGGGTCCAGATCGCCTGCATCGCCTCGATGCGCTCGCGCGCCAGCTTGTGGCGGGAGGCGAAGTTCGTGCCGTGGTTCTCCATCTCGTCCTGGTTCCAGCCGTTGCCGATGCCGAACACGAAACGGCCACCGGAGACCTGGTCGAGCGAGGCCACCAGCTTCGCCGTCTGGATCGGGTCGCGTTGCGCGATCAGACAGACGCCGGTGCCGATCTTCAATGTTTTGGTTGCCATCGCCGCGGTGGCCAGGGTCACGAACGGGTCCATTACGTCGTAGTAGCGTTTCGGCAGGTCGCCGCCGAGCACGAACGGGGTCTTGCGCGACAGCGGAATGTGCGAATGTTCCGGCGCCCAGACGATGTCGAACCCACGCTCCTCCAGCGCGCGGGCGAGCGCGGCGGGGGTCATCGAATAGTCGGTGAAGAACATCGAGGCGCCGAACTTCATTTGTGACTCCTGGTTGGTCGTTGTGTGTTGCCGGTGGGGGTGTGGGTGATTGGGTCGTTACGGTTTACCAGCCACGAGGCGACCCGATCACCCTCACCCTCGACGCTGCGCGTCTCGACCTCTCCCGCGAAGCGGGAGAGGTTAGATTATGGCCATCCACCACATGGTGCGTTGGCCGACATCGACGTCGTAGGCGCGCACGAAATCCAGCCGGCCGTCGTCGCCGATGCGGAACAGCGACAGGCGCGCCGGCACCGTGCGGATCGCATCGCCGTCGCGCACGGTCAATCCCATGATGTGGGCGACCACCAGCAGCCGGCCGCTCGGGTCGATGTGGAAGCAGCGCGGGTGGATGCCGTGCGTGTCCACGTGCTGGATCAGGTTCGGCTCGCCGCTCGCCGGATCGATCGCATAGACCGCCAGCGAATTCTCGCCGCCGGCGAACACGCGCTGGCCGGCGAACGCGACCGTGTCGCTGGCGCGATTCGCCACGTACACGGTGCGGCCGTTCGGATGCAGGTGCACCGTCCCGACAAGCTGCCGATGCCGGCTGCCCGGATCGGCGAGCGCATCCTTGCGGAAGCGCGGCCCGGGCGACAACGCGCCGTTGTGCAGTTCGAACATGTCGAGTGCGTTCTGCCGCTCCAGCGACACGTAGACCCAGGGCTGCGACGGATGAAAGTCCAGATGCCGTGGGCCGAAACCGTAGCCGCTGCCGGGGGCGACGGACACTTCGTTGCTCAGCACGCCGGCGTGGAAATCGAAGACCTTCAGCGCGCCGGGCTCCTCCGGCTTGCCGGCCGCCGCATCGTGACCGCGGGTGACCAGGATCACCTGGCGGTTGTCCGGCGTGGCGCGCACCTGGTGCGCGAAGATGCCGGCGTCGATCGGGCCGGGCTGCGCCACCTCCTCGCCGGGCGTCATGTCGGCATTGATGCGATAGACGCGGATCGCACTGGGATTGTTGAACGCCACCAGGATATAGTTCGATGGGATATCGGTCGCCATGTGGATCGGCCGTGCCGGCAAGCGGATCGCCATGCCATGCAAGGTCAGGGCGCGGGTGTAGGTGTCGATGCGAAACGCACTCACATGATGCTCGGTGCCGGCCGCCCCCATGCCGGAGGCGCTGTCGCTGCTGGCGACATAGAGGCAGCGCCGCGACGCATGCGGCCAGACATATTGCACGTTCGCCGGCACGCGCACCGTGCCGCGCTGCGTCAGGGTCGCCGCGTCGACATCCACGTCGTAGTGCGTCAGTTCCGGCCCGACGCTGGCGTACAGCGCCAGCCGATCATTGTTCGCCATGTTGCCCCTCTACTGCCACGGATCGACCAGCACCTTGGCGTGTTGCTCCGGGTTCGCCAACGCGGCGAAGGCGTCCTTTACGCCGTTCAGCCCGACCTGGCCGGTGATCAGCGGGGTCACGTCGATCATGCCCTCGGCGATATGATGCAGGCTGGCGGCGAATTCTTCCGCCGTATAGGCCAGCACGAATTGCACGTTGAGCTGTTTGACGATGCCGAAGAACGGTTCGAACTGGTCGGTCTGCATGCAGACGCCGACCACGACGATGCGGGCTCCGGCCGGCGCGCCGTCCATCACCTGCTGGATCACGCCGGGGACGCCGACACATTCGAAGATCACCCCCGGACGTTGTTGCGGACCGATATCGAACAGCCGGGCGTAGCGACTGGGATCGTAGCCCTCGGGGGTCGCGGCCTGCTGCCAGCTTGCATAGGGCGATGACGCGGCGGGATCGATGACGATGTCGGCGCCCATGCGCAGCGCGAGCGCGCGGCGGGCGGGAGAAAAATCCGCGGCGATGATCGGATGCACGTCCCGCAGTTTCAGGCTGGCGATCACCGCAAGGCCGACCGGGCCGCAGCCGATCACCAGCGGCACGTCATCCTTGGTCAGGCGCGCGTACTGCACGGCGTGCCAGCCGACGGCCATCGGCTCGGTCAGCGCGGCATGGGCGACGGGGAGGCCGTTCGGCACCGGCAACAAGAGACGTTCTGCTAACGGCATGTATTGGCCGAAGCCGCCGGCGATGTCGTTGGAATAGCCGATGCCTTGCACGGTGTTGCCGGCCAGCGTCATCGGCAAAGAGCAGACCAGGGTGCCTGGCTTGAGGTGGCGCGTCGTGGCGGGGCCGTGGTCGACGATCTCGCAGCAGAACTCGTGGCCGAACACCACGTCGCGGGCGGGGTCCATGACCCAGCGGCCGCCGGCGCGGCGGGCGAGGTCAACGAACTGCCGGGTGTATTTCGCGGCGTGCAGGTCGGAGCCGCAGATGCCGCAGGCGAGCGTTTTGGCCAGCACCTGGCCGGCGGCCGGAACGGGATCGGCGATGGTATCGACGACGATGTCGCCTTTGCGGAAGACGGCGGCGCGCATGGTGTGTTTCCCCCGGACCGTTGGTGCGGCGGCTTGCTTTGCCGGCGGCCGCGAGGGCAGCGTAGCACGGCTGGGCGGCAAGGCATGCGGTGTGGTGGCAGGTCGGTTTGGCTGCTTGCAACAGGTGGCCGGGCCGGCTCACCGCCGGCGAGACGGCTCGCCGGTCA
>Ga0181530_10000178_pt1 | contig 78678 bp, 83 predicted proteins | sample PEATcosm2014_Bin_42_FD_119769 | JGI IMG/M metagenome (GOLD analysis project Ga0181530, IMG submission 119769) | Peatland microbial communities from MTU Mesocosm Facility, Houghton, MI, USA - PEATcosm2014_Bin10_60_metaG | ecosystem: Environmental > Terrestrial > Soil > Wetlands > Peat | place...
ACGTAAGGGCAATGATTGCAGATGAAGACGATCACCGCGCCCTTCTCGCCGGCGACGTCGGAGAGCGCGTAGGTTTGGCCATCGGTGGCGGGAAGCCGGAACGGCGCCGCCGGCGTTTCGAGGACGATCTGCTGCGGCGTGGTGGCCATTGCGGCGCCTCTCTCTCGCTGCGTCGCTTTCGTCGATGGACGCTGGCTCGATATTGCCAAAAGACGGCGCCGGCGGCAATCTCGGATGGTCCATGATCGAGGACCGGCTCCGGAAACGGCGCCTCAACATGAAGGAGAGCGTCAGGTGGCGGAAATCGAACAGGTGGAGCTTGAAAGGCAACGCAATCAACTTGACGCCGACGTGAGAAAGCTGGTCGAAAAATATCGCGCCATCTTCGATTGGGATGTGCCGGACATCGATCAGAACGCCGCCGACAGGCTGATCCTCGCCGAAATTCGAAAAGCGCTGGAGAATATCGAAAAGAATCTGTTTGGCTAAGCCGCTTGCCGCTCGACGAGGGCGGTTCCTGACGGATAGCATCTGACGCCAATTGATATATGTTCGTCCCAATCCAGAAGGTTGGGAGGAACCATCCATGAAGCTGTGCAATTGCGAGGCGCTGCCTGACAACGGGCGGCGCGCCTTTTTTGTCGGCGCAGCCGCCGCGGCGGTCGCGGGCGCCGCCGCCCCGCTTTCAGCCGAACCTGCGCAGGCGCCGCCGGAGATCGACAGGCGCAAATTCATCGCGGAGGCGACGCGGCTGGCGATTGAATCAGTCGAGAAGGGGTGGGGCGGGCCGTTCGGGGCTGTAATTGTGAAAGACGGCAAGATTATCGGGCGCGGCCAGAACCGCGTCCTTCTGACGGGATGCCCGGTGTTTCACGCCGAAGTCACCGCGATCATCGATGCGTCCAGCCGGCTCAATCCAAAAGCGCTGCTCGGTAGCGACTATAGCGCGAACACCATCCTCGAAATGATCCCGCGCGAGCCTGACTCACCCGATCCGGTGCCCGAGCGCGCGCGCATGCTGAAGGGGTGTGAGATCTACATAAACGGCGCGCCTTGCCCGATGTGCATGAGCGCCATCTACTGGTCGCGCATCGACCACGTCTATTTCGGCGCGAGCCTCGAGGACACCAGCAAGATTGGCTTCGACGACGCCTTTCAATACGCCGATTTCAAGCTTCCGTGGGAGAAGCGCCGCATCGAGGTGACGCCGAATTTCGAACGGGAGGCATGCCTTGCGGCCTTCCGCGCATGGGAGGGCAAGCCGGATCGTCACCCCTATTGAAATATCATTAGACGCCTTGGGCCGAGAGATCGCCGGCGCGCATCGAAGGCTTGGCAAGCGGACGCGACGCGATCTCAAGAGCGTGGATGCGCCAGCGCGCGCGGCTGGCTTCGAGCCAGCCGTCCGCCCAGGCCTCGTGCGCGTCCAAAGCGGATTGATCGTAGGGATTGTCACTCAACGACGCGCCGGAGATATAAGCTTTCATCCCGTGCTGGTAGATCTGAGCATGTGTCATAGCGTGTCCTCCACTGGAAGGTCATACCGCGATCCAACGATCATGAAGTATAGAATGACCTTCATGCGTGGACATGTGACGCCCGCACCTCTCAATAGACTAAGCTCACAAAGTAAAACAAAACCTTAATTGCCGCCGAAATTAAGGCGAAGGCATTGATTGCGCATCATTCTCCAGGAGTGTGACTTTGTAGACACGCCGGGAGCGGCATTCAGGGCGCATACTTATCCGGGATTGTCATTGCACGGCGCGAATCAATCGTCGCGAGTTCAAAGCGCCTTGACGGCGTCGAAGGCGACAACCGCCGCGACGCGCCTTCGCCGCCGCCCGATCTGCTGACGGAAGGCCGCCGCCGGCCCTCGCGCGGTGAAGATAAGCAAGCGGACGCCCTCGCCCGGACCCTCACGGCGTAAAGAACCCGAAAAAGCCGGGGCGCGGACTTGTCTGACCCCCGGCGACGCCATCTCCGCCGTCCGGGCTGACGCCGGTCACCACGACCTGCGTATTCTCCAGGCCATTCTTTTTCACCAGCGCGTAAAGTGTGGCGGCGTTCTTGGGCGAGATGCGCACGCAGCCGTGCGAAACCGGTCTCCCAAGGTTCTTTACCTCAAAACTGCCGTGGATGGCATGGCCGTCTTTAATAAAGAAAATGGCATGGGGCATGGGAGCGTTGTCCCACTGTTTGCTATACCAAACCTCGTTCATGGAGGTGGCGGTAAAAGTGCCAGATGGAGTTGAATATCCTGCTCGGCCAGTTGAGACTGGCCATTCATATGCTTCAACTCCATTCAAAATAACTGTCATTTTTTGATTTGTTTTGTCGATGTTGACGAGGACGGCGCCCTTATTGGCTCCGGGCGCGCCCGCGTCAGTCGCTCTGCGGAAGCCGGAATCCGCATGAGCCGTCACCAGAAAGAGGACCGACGCCGCGGCAATGGCGGTCAACAAAAGTGCAGTTCTCATCAATTGACTTAAGGATGTGCGCATATGCGGCTCCAAGGCTGCGGAAATGAGGATATGCCCAGCGGTGGCGAACACAAACGCCTCGCCTCATTTTTTTGGCCGGCCGCCGGCCATGCGTTGAGGGGCGATGGGCGCTCTCCGCCGTGGCCCAGACGCCGGGGTGACCTCGGCGTCATCGAAAGCCTTGAAGCGGCCGACGGGTTCAAACGGGATTTCGAGCGCATATCTCCGGCCGGCGAGGCGTTGGAGTGAGAATCGGGCTCAGGTCGTGCAGGCGGGCTGCTGATAATCCGAGGGAAGCGGCTGAAAAGGTGCGCGAAAAAACTGAACTTGCGCTGAACCTCCTCCAAGAGGCTCGGCGAGCATAACGGTCCTCGCCCGCCTCGTCTATTGGCGCTGGCGGGAAGACCGCGCCAGGATGAATAGAAGCGCCTTCAAGGGCCTTGCGCGGCCCCACGAGGACGTCGTTTCCTGAAGAGCCGTTCAGCGCCAGCCGCGCCTTGATGTGTTCAGGCGCGAAACGTCCGGCCATCGGAAAGGAGGCCGAAATCAATTGCATTTGACAGAGCGCAGGCGTCAGAGTTCGATATGAACGAGCGAATTCGAAGAGGTCCGCACTTTTAAGAGGCAGTCCCGATGTCAGTCGTGGCGGGGCGGTTTGTTCTGTCGGCGCTCTTCGCATTCGCAGCGCCGATATCCGCAAAAGTGGCCGACGCCGAGCCGGTCGGCCTCCTGCCCGAGATCGTCGCCGAGCACGGCGAAATAGTCATCGGCGGCACTTTTGAATGCCACATTGAATATCTGGCGAAAGGATCGAAGACGATTTGTGATCCGACGAATATCCCACCGCCGCTCGCCGTCTTGCTTCCGCTTTGCAAGGGCGGCGACCACGCCAACTGCCGTATTGAGTAGCGCAAAATCTGCGCTGGCGGCGCGTTGACGCGGCCTCGACATCTTCGCGGCTTGATCGATTGAATTAAATGGCGTTCGCGGCGCAGATCGCGGCGGCGGTCTCGGTGGAAGTCAAAGCGCCTTGATGGCGTCGAAGGCCTCGGCCATTTCTTGCTGGCTGACGTCATTGATCTGGGCCGCCGCGAAGACGTCATGGCCTTTGAGCCACGCCTCTTCGCAGGCGCCGTTCGCAAGCGCGATGCGCAGAGCCTGGTTGAGTTCATATGCGCCCCAGGCGTAGCCACAGTCGCGCAACGCCGCCTGCATCGCATTTTGCGCCAGGCTTCTGACGGCGACATGCAGCTCCGAAACGGGGACCTCGCAGGGACTGCCGGCCAGAGCGTCGACGCACGCCTTCTCGTCGTAGGATGCGTGGCCGCGGCAGGCCAAGGGCCGCACGGCGTAGATGACGCAAAGGCCGCCGTCGACGAATGGGCACGGCAAACCGGAAATCATTCGCCGCCGTTCGTCGAGCCGATTCGTCGCCTCGTCCGTGGCGGCGATCCTTCGCCTCAATTCGAGCCCCATCGCCATTGAAGACAAGGTGCGTGCGATCAGCAGGATTTCGGGCGCGGTCGCGGCGACGCGGATGGCGCAGCAGCTCGCGCAGCCGCCGTGGCACACGACGCCCGCGGCGCCATCCGTGCTGCGTTCGAACGCATCGAAACAGTCCTGCATGAGGCGCTCGATCGGATCGCCGCGATCGGACTCGCTCTCCAGCGTCTCGCTGAATCCGCGAAAGAGGGCCTTGAAGAAGGGCAGATGATTGGAGCCGTCGAAACTCGGCATTGCAGTCCTGCGCAACTCTCGTGACCCCTTTGCCACAGCGCCGGGCATTGTCCCAACTGTGCCATCTTGACGCATTGGTGGCGCCGCTGACGCTTGTCACCACAAGCAATATATTCTCGTATATAGGAAAAATGCGAGGTGAATCGTCTTCGCAACGCACCGTTTTCCCGCTTCGGGCTGTCGCGCCGCGCCGTTCTGGCGGGCGTTGTGGGCGCTGCGGCTGGGGCCCGATGCAGGGCACAAATCCGAATTATTACGGCGGCCAGCGCGTCGAGATGTTCGGCGGCCTCGAATACAAGACCGCCGCGCTAGGAACGCCGGTGCGGGTCGCGCTCGAGGCGGGCGCGCCGATCTACCAGAATCTGAACGGGCCGCAGATGGGCAAGGCCTGGCGGGTCAATCTCGCGGCCGGAGTCCGCTTCTGATCAGACAGGCGCGGGCGCACGCTGCGCCCCCGAGGCGTCAGCGAGTCGAGTCTGCAGCGCGCCGAGCGCTCGTCGCAGGCTCGTGTGCTGAGAGAGATCGCTTACGGCTTGAATGGTCGAGGATTCCTGACAAATCTGGGTGGCGACTGCGCCACCGTGCAAGTCTCCTGCGTTGACGAAATTTAATTGCAAATAATCATCAACTATAAACTCGCAATACTACATTGACTTTGAGTGCGGACGGTGTTCTGCTTTATCATTAATTTTAATTTTTTTATTCGATTAATTGGAGGCAGGCGTGCTGAAACTCGCTGTGTTGGCCGCTTCAGCGGTGTTTAATGTTGGTGTCATCAATCCACAGACTCATTTGGTCGAGTCATTCGTCGCGTGCGAGGTGGATTACAATAAGGCGGCGGAGATTCTCGCAGTCGAGCAACCACGCCATCCAGATAGGGTTCTGGGAATTTTCGAGGACGCTGCCCGTACCGCGGCCGAGGTTGAGTATCACGCCGACAGCACGCACTGCTTAACGGTAGGCGACCTTCGATCCTAGCATCCGCATCGCCGAACGTATGCCGATACGGTCGCAAATTACCTAAGGTTCAAGTTTCCGCGTCCTAGGGATTAGGGAGCGGAAGATGCAAGGCTTCCAATCCGCCAAATCGGCTCGCCTTGGTGTTTCGATTTCTGAGGTCACGCGAAGCGAATAGTCCCCCTCCTCATGCCTCCGCTCCTGCGCATGAGGTCTGCCAGGTGCGTCCAAGAGAGCTGGCCTCGCTTGTTCTGAACAGAGCCCTGTGAGAGATAATAATTGGAGTCCTGCCGGATTTCCTGTTTGCGGGGAGCCGCTAAACGCAAAAAAAGCCAGGCGCGCAATTTCCTCGCTTCGAAATCAGTCTTTGGCGGCGTTAAGTTCTTTTGTGATCACGCCGGTATGCGGATCGGCGTGAAACTCAATGATTTTGCCGTCCTTGACGGCCTGGCCTTCCCAGCGGCCGCCAACCGCCGTGACTTCTATCTCGCTATAGCCCTGTTCCTCCATTTGTCTCGTCAGGGCGTTCTGACTTATCCAGTAACTGAGCGTGGGCTCGGCGCAAACGATAGACGCCGCGCCCAGGAGAATGGCCGATGCGAGAAAAATTGATCTCAACATAACGCGACCCCCATCAGTTCAAGGGAGTGTGCCATGGCTTTTCGGTATTGGCTATTGGGTAGCGCAAAATCTGCGCAGGCAGCGCGGTCGGCAGTGACGCGCCTAAAGGGCCGCTGAATCTCCTGACGATCCGCTGACCTAAGATTTCGATTGTTGGTAGCGGAGGAGGGACTCGAACCCCCGACACAAGGATTATGATTCCTCTGCTCTAGCCGGCTGAGCTACTCCGCCCCGCGTGACGCAAAACGTCGCGCGACGAGGCGTGGCATAGGCACGCGGCGCACTTGTGTCAAGCGAGCCGCTCCGGCAATCCGCTCTTGCAGGCCGCGCGGGCGCCTCCCGCGGCGGACCGGATCAGCGCCGCGATTTCTCCCTGATCGACAAGGCCGAGCTTTGATGATGTAAGCTTGCCGCGCCGGCGTTCTTGAACTCGCGCCGGCGGGGAAGCTTCGGGGGCGAGCATTGAGCAGAGATCCTTATGAGGTGCTGGGCGTTCCACGCAGCGCAACCGCCGACCAGATTCAGAAAGCCTATCGCAAGCTCGCCAAAAAGCTGCACCCGGACCTCAATCCCGGCAACGCGGCCGCCGAGGAGCAGTTCAAAGAGGTCGCCTCCGCCAATGATCTCCTCAGCGATCCCGAGAAGCGCAGGCGCTTCGACGCCGGCGAGATCGACGCCTCCGGGGCGGAGCGCCCGCCCCAGCAATTCTACCGCCGCTACGCGGGGGGCGGCGCAGGCGCCGGGGCCAACCCTTACGCCAACGATTCAGCGTATGCGGACCTCATGGACGAGGACATATTGTCGAGCCTGTTCCGCGGCGCCCGCCAGCGCGGGCCGGCGCCCGGCCGCGACATCCGCTATCATCTGCCGGTCGATTTCCTCACCGCCGTCAATGGCGGGACCGCGCGGGTCGGGCTGCCGGACGGCTCGACGATCGACGTCGCCATTCCGGCCGGCGCGCGGGACGGCCAGATTCTGAGCCTGAAAGGCAAGGGGGAGCCCGGCGCCGGCGGCGGCGAGCCAGGCGACGGTCTCGTCGAGCTCGAAGTGCAGCCGCACCGCTTCTTCACGCGCGAGGGCGACGATATTCACCTCACCTTGCCCGTCAGCCTCGCCGAGGCCGTCCTCGGCGGCGAGATCAAGGTTCCAACCCCTACTGGCGCCGTCAGCATGCGCGTGCCGAAAGCCGCCAATTCCGGCACGAGGCTTCGCCTCAAGGGCAAGGGGGCGGTGCGCCCGGACGGAAGACGGGGCGATGAATACGTCACTTTGAAAGTCATGCTGCCGAGCATGAGCGATCCGGAACTTGAAGCGTTCGTGAAGAACTGGAGTGCGGGCAAGGCGCAGAACCCGCGCTCAGGGATGGAGGGCTGAAATGGTCGATCGTCAGCAATTCCTGGTCCGCACCCGCATCGAAACGCATGTCCTTGAAACCTGGATCGAGGAGGAGTGGCTGATCCCGCGCCGCGAGGCCGGTGGCGAGGAGTTCTCCGACGCCGACGTCGCGCGCGCGCAGCTGATCCGCGATCTCAAGGCCGACATCGGCGCCAATGACGAAGCCGTCGGCGTCATCCTGCACCTGATCGATCAGCTGCACGGGCTGCGCGGCGCGCTGCGGGACGTTCTGCGCCAGCGCGGCGCGGCGCCGCCGGACTGAGGCGGGCGAGCCCGTGGCAGCCCGCGCGCAGGCGATCGTCATCGGGGCCGGGCCGGCCGGCCTGATGGCGGCCGAAGTCATCGCCACCGCGGGCGTGCGCGTCACAATATTCGACCGGATGAAGACGCCGGGGCGCAAATTCCTCCTCGCCGGGCGCGGCGGCCTCAACATCACCCACTCGGAGGATTTCGAAATTCTCCTCGCGCGCTACGGCCCGGCCCGCGCGCGCCTGCGCGAGGCGCTCGAACGCTTTTCGCCGAAAGCGCTGCGCGCCTGGTGCGAGAGCCTTGGCGAGCCGACCTTCATCGGCTCGAGCGGGCGCGTCTTTCCCGCCGCGTTCAAGGCCTCGCCCTTGCTGCGCGCGTGGCTTAAGCGCCTCGCCGGCCTCGGCGTCGTCTTCAAGCCCCATCACGAATGGCGTGGCTGGCGCGAGGACGGCGCGCCGATCATCCTTGGTCCCGGCGGCGAAGTCGAAGTTTCGGCGGTGGCGACGGTTCTCGCCCTCGGCGGGGCGAGCTGGCCGCATCTTGGCGCCGATGGCGCGTGGGTCGCAGCCATGTCCCGCGCGGCCATCGCCACCGCGCCGCTGCGCCCGGCCAATTGCGGCTTTCACACAAGCTGGTCCGATCATTTCAGCGAGCTGTTCGAGGGCGAGCCCCTGAAGGGAATCGCATTGTCGTTTGGCGGGGAGACCGTGCGCGGCGAGGCGATCGTCACCCGCGCCGGGCTCGAAGGCGGCGCGCTCTACGCTTTGTCGGCGCCGCTGCGCGAGGCCGTCGCAGCGTCGGGCGAGGCGATCCTCCGCGTGGCGCTGCGTCCGGACCTTACGCAGGAGGAGCTGGCGCGGCGCATCGAGGCGCGGGACCCGAAGCAGTCCTTTTCGACTTTCGCCCGCAAGTCGCTCAAGCTCTCGCCAGTCGCGATCGGGCTTTTGCAGGAATGCGCGAAAAATTCTTCGCAGCCGATAGCGCAGATGACGGGGGCGGAACTGGCTGACCTCGTCAACGCGGCGCCTGTTCGTCTGACCGGGGTCGCCCCGCTCGCCCGTGCGATCTCGACGGCGGGCGGAATCGTGTTCGACGAGATCGACGCGACATTCATGTTGACGCGCAGGCCCGGCGTCTTCGTCGCGGGCGAGATGCTCGACTGGGAGGCGCCGACCGGCGGCTACCTGCTGCAGGCCTCCTTCGCGACCGGAGCGGCGGCCGGCCGCGGCGCGCTCGACTGGATCGCGCGGCGCGGCGTGGCGCCGGAATCTTTCATCTCGACAATTTGAAAAGGCGCGTTGGGGCGCGAGATGAGCAAATGTGCGCCAGCGCACATTCCGCAAACGCCAGATTGTGACAGTTCCCTGATGATAGGACACAATCAATTACGATTGGCCGTGGAGCTTGTCATCTCATGAAAGACGCGCCGGAATCCAAAGAACACAGCACGCGTCTTAGCGTCCTCGCGGTTGCGGAGCGCTTGTTCGCCGAAATCGGATTTGAAAAAACCACTGTCGCCGATCTCGCCCGCGAATTGCGCATGTCGCCGGCCAATGTTTACCGGTTTTTCTCGGCCAAGGCCGAGATCAACGAAGCGGTGGGACGCCGCCTGCTTCGCGCGGTAGAGGCCGCCGGCGAGGAGATCGTGAGGCGGGCGCAGTCGGCCGGCGAGAAATTGCGCGCGTTTCTGGCCGCGGTTGAAAACGCGAACGACGATCGCTTTCGCTCCAGTCGCAAGCTGCATGATTTGCTCGAGACGGCGTTCAGCCAAAACTGGCCGATCGCGCATGACCACGTCGAAAAATTAACGAAACTGCTGTGCGAGATCATTTCTCAAGGCGACCGCGAAGGGGAGTTCGCAGTCGGCGATTGCGAGCTCGCGGCGATTCTCGTGCGCAGCGCCAGCATGCGATTCTGGCATCCGCGCCTGATGGTCGAATGCGCCGAAGACCCGGAGCCGACGCTTGATCAGATGGTTGATTTCTGCCTTGCCGCGCTCGCTGCGCCGAAGCTCGACGCGCGAGAGGGCGCCCATCCGCTGAGACCTAATGGAACGCTGCCGCTGAAGGCGCCCAAATTATGCGAGCCCGAATGAAATCGGGATTTTTGGGCTCACCGAACTATCGGGCGCTGTCCGGTGGCTGACTCCTCTGGCGCAGGCTCATGATGTCGTTTAACTTTAAGACTTGGGCGCGAAATATCACAATGGGGCCGACATGCCGTGTCTCGACGACGTAGACGTGCGGACGCTGCTTCAACTCGAAGCCGCCCTCAGCAATCAGACGCTCGACGGCTTTATGGACTATGTCCGGCGGCATTTCGCGCTCGCCAGCACCGTTTATATCTGTCCCTCGTTTCGCGGGCGGACCCTTGCGGATCCGTTTCTTGCGACGGCTGGGCGCGTCCCCGGGGCGGAGCCTGACCTCGCCGCATGCTACGCTTTGATCGACCGGGTCGGCAGCATCGGCGCGCGCTCGGTCCACCCGGCTGATTGGGCCGATCTGCCGCTGGGGAACGAGAAGGTCCGGCGCTTTGGCGAAGCCAGGGACGCGGGGGTCGGCCGCCACGGTTTGACGTTCCCGCTTCGGGGTCCGATAGACGGTGTCTGGGCGGTCTTCATCGCCACCTCCAATGAAAGCCATGTCGAATGGTGCAGCCGCCGCCAGGAGCTTAAAAAGGAACTCGCGATCGTCGCGAATTATGTGCATCAGCGCGCCTATGAATTGCATGGAGAGCAGACGCGGGTCGATCTCGACGCCATCACCGGGCGAGAGATAGAGGCGCTCGAATGGGCCGCCGAAGGCAAATCCGTTGAGGATACGGCGATCACAATGCGCATCTCGACCGCCGCCGTCAGGGCGCATCTCGATTCCGCGCGTCATAAGCTGCAGGCCGTCAACCGCGCCCACGCCGTCACGAAAGCCATTCGGGGAAGTCTGATCCACTGATCGAAGCGATGAAGACCTATCTTGAACCGACGCAGGATGCGGGCGTCGCCTTCCTCAGGCGCGGCATCGTCGGGGAGATCGTCATGCTGAACCTCCTGCGCCTGCGCGATGTGGCCGATTATTCGGCGAGCCCCGAACTGGCGCCAGCGCAGCCGACCAGCGGCGCCGAGGCCTATGACCGCTACGTCGCGCATACGATGCCCTTCCTGACGGCGAGCGGCGGCGCGTTGTTGTTTCTTGGCGACGGCGGTCCCTTTTTGATCGGCCCCGCGGGCGAGCGCTGGGACCGGGCGATGCTGGTGCGGCAGAAATCCGCCCAGGCCTTCATCGCCTTCGCGACCGACAGGGCCTATCTCGCCGGCCTCGGGCACCGCACGGCGGCCATCGAGGACTCCCGCCTGCTGCCGCTGACCACGCTGCCGGCGCCGATCTGATCCATGCGCCTGCGCGATCGTTTACGTCAGCCCTCGCCGTTGCGCGCCCGGGTCTCGATCCTGAAAGGATGCGCCGGATAGACGCCGAGAATCTTCAGCTCCTTGCAGAAGAACGCCAATTCCTCCAGCGCGCGCGCGAGCGCCGGCTCGTCGGGGTGGCCGTCGACGTCGGCCAAAAACTGCGTCGCGGTGAACTCCCCCTCGACCATATAGCTCTCGAGCTTGGTCATGTTGACGCCGTTGGTCGCGAACCCGCCGAGCGCCTTGTAGAGCGCGGCCGGCACGTTGCGCACCCGGAACACGAAGGTGGTGACTGTCGGCTCGCTTGAGGGCTTGGCCCAGAGGGCGCCCTTCGAGAGAATCACGAAGCGCGTGGTGTTATGCGGCTCGTCCTCGATGTTTTCCGCCAGCACGTCGAGCCCGTAGATGGCGCCGGCCAGCGAGGTCGCGATCGAGGCTTTGGCCGGATCGCCCCATTCGGCGACCTCGCGTGCGGAGCCCGCCGTATCGGCCGCGACATGGGGGCTGAGCTTCAGCTTGCGGATGATCTTGCGGCATTGGCCGAGCGCATGGACGTGGCTGTAGACGGATTTGATGTCGCCGAGCTTCGCGCCCTTGAGGCCGAGCAGCTGGAAATGGATCGGCAGGAAATACTCGGCCACGACGTGGAGATTGGCGCTCGGCAGCAAATGATGGATGTCCGCGACCCGCCCGGCGATGGAGTTCTCGATCGGAATCATGGCAAGCTGGGCGTCGCCCTCGGCGACGGCGCCGAGCGCGTCCTCGAAGGTGTCGAACGGCAGCGCCTCCCAGCCCGGATAGACGTTCTGGCAGGCGATATGGGAGTTGGCGCCGGGTTCGCCCTGATAGGCGATTTTCCGAATGGTCATGAATGCGCAAGCCTTGTCGGGCGATTTTGGTCGCGGGATCGAAACCGAAGCCTATGCACCTTCCGTCCGCGCGCGGAAAGCTCTTGTTGGCCCGCGCCGGCCGGAAAAATCGGCGGCGGCGCGTTGAAAGGGCGCGCCTGCCTGCAAATTCCGCGCGCTGGCGACAAAAAGAAGCATTGCGCGGGGCCGCTCGATATTGTGTTGGGAGCGGCGCTGCGGATAAGCTATGCAGCGTCCAGTCTAGCCGAAGCCTCGACGTGCGGGCATTGATCGAGCCTTGACGGTGCGGAGCCTCGGCCGGGACCGGAGAGAGGGTGGAGAGAGCGCCATTGGATACTTTCGAAATTAACAAAATCGCCGGAGCGATTCTTGGCTCTTTACTTCTCGCCATGGGGCTTAGCGTTATCGGACAGATGATTTTCGCCCATGGACCGCTGCTGAAGCCCGGCTATGACCTGCCGGTCCCCACGGAGACGGCGGCGGCCGGCGGAGAGGGCGGCGGCGCGCCGGCTGTGGCCCCGCTTCCCGAGCGCCTCGCCAAGGCCGATGTTTCGAAGGGTCAGGCCAACACCAAAGCCTGCCAGGCCTGTCACAATTTCGAGAAGGGCGCCGGAGCCAAGGTCGGTCCCGATCTCTATGGCGTCGTCGATCGCCCCAAGGGCTCGGTCGCCGGCTTCGGCTATTCCGACGGCATGAAAGCCAAGGGCGGCGACTGGACCTTCGATGATCTCGATCACTTCCTCACCAATCCGAAGGCCTTTGTGAGCGGTACGAAAATGGCCTTCGCGGGCGAGGCCGATCCGCAAAAACGCGCCGACATCATCGATTATCTGCACACCCTCTCGGACGCTCCGGTCCCGCTGCCGACCGTCGCCGCCGCGCCGGCAAAGGAAGCCGCGCCCGCCGCGCCTGCCAAAGAGGCCGCGCCCGCCGGAGAGGCTGCGCCAGCCGGGGAGGAGGCCGCGCCCGCCAAATAGCCGGCATCAGGCGCGAGCTTTGCTGTTTAACGCAAGCGCCGGGCTCCAGCCCGGCGTTTTCGCGTTCACCCGGTTCATTAAATAGCGGTCATTGAAGCTTGGCGCGCGTCATCATAAAACCCACATAAGGGGACCGTCTCGCTTGCGGCTCGCCTCCGTTTCGCTTATCGGGCCTGATGCGCCGCGGCGGGATCTTGAAAAATCCGCTTCGCCGCGCGGCGGACGCCGCTTTTGACCGGGATGCATTCTTTGTCGAACCCTTGGCCGACCCCCTTCCTTTTCTCGCGCCGCGCCTTTCTGCAGCTCTCCGCGGGGGGCCTGATCCTGCCTCGCCTGTTCAAGGGCGAGGCCGCCGCGGCGGCCGAGGAGGGCGGCGCGACCGAGGTTCACGGCCTTTCGGTTTTCGGCGATCTGGCGCAGCCGCCGGACTTCAAGGCGTTCGCTTACGTCAATGTCGACGCGCCGAAGGGCGGCGCGGTCTCGGGCGACGTCCCCGGCACCTTCGATTCGCTCAACGCCTTCATCCTGCGCGGCGATCCGGTCACCGGCATGGACAATGTCTTCGATAGCCTGCTGAGGAACAGCCTCGACGAACATGACGCGCTCTATAGCCTCGTCGCCCGCTCGGTCCGCATTTCGCCGGACAAGCTCACCTATCAGTTCCTGCTGCGCAAAGAGGCGCGCTTCCACGACGGCTCGCCCCTCACCGCGAAAGACGCCGCCTTTTCGCTCGACGTCCTGAAGACCAAGGGCCACCCGCGCCTGCGCCTGCTGCTGCGCGACATGGTCAGCGCGACGCCCGAAGCCGATGATGTCCTCACCGTCGTCTTCGCGCCCGGGCGCAGCCGTCAGGTTCCCCTCCTCGTCGCGGGCCTGCCCATTTTCTCCAGCGCCTATTATGCAAAAAAGCCCTTCGAGGAGACGACGCTGGAGCCGCCGCTCGGGTCCGGCCCCTACAAGGTCGGCCGCTTTGAGCAGGGACGCTTCATCACCTTCGATCGCGTGCCCGATTACTGGGGCGCCGACCTGCCGGTCAATCTCGGCCAGAACAATTTCGACGCGATCCGCTACGATTATTTCGCCGACCGCGCCGTCGCTTTCGAGGGCTTCAAGGCCGGCGCCTATACGGTGCACGAGGAGTTCAAATCGGCCACCTGGGCGACGGGGTATGATTTTCCGGCGATCCGCCAGGGCTTCGTCGTGCGCGAGACCATTCCGGACGAGAACATCTCCGGCATCCAGGGGTGGTTCTTCAACATAAGGCGCCCGGCCCTGAAGGACCCCCGCATCCGCGAGGCGATCGGCGATTGCTTCGACTTTGCGTGGACCAACAAGAACCTCATGTACGGCGCCTATCAGCGCACCACCTCCTATTTCGAGAATTCGGACATGGCGGCGAAGGGGCCGCCCGGCGCGGAGGAGCTGGCGCTGCTCGAGCCATTCCGCGACAAGCTTCCCGCCGAGGTCTTCGGCGAGCCTTATCTTCCCCCCGAGACCGACGGATCGGGTCAGGACAGAACGCTGCTGCGCCGCGCCAATACGCTGCTCCTCGCGGCGGGCTGCAAACGCGACGGCGGCGCGTTGCTGCTGCCCGACGGCAAGCCCTTCGCGCTGGAGTTCCTCAACGACGAAACCGGCCTCGTGCCGCATACGCAGGCTTTCGTCGACAATTTGAAGCAGCTCGGCATCGACGCGCGCATCCGCATTTGCGATCCGGCGCAATACAAGAGCCGCCTCGACGCCTTCGATTTCGACATCATCACCGAACGTCTCGTCATGGCCTGGTCGCCCGGCGAGGAGCTTCGCGACTATTTCGGCTCGGAAGCCGCAAACGTCGCCGGCTCGCGCAATCTCGTCGGCGTCGCCGATCCCGTGGTCGACGCCCTGATCGCGAAGGCGATCGCGGCGAACTCCCGCGCCGAGCTGGTCAACGTCTGCCGCGCGCTCGACCGCGTGCTGCGCGCCGGCCAATATTGGGTGCCGCACTGGTACAAGCCCTCGCACTGGATCGCGCATTGGGACGTGTTCGGGCGCCCGGAAAAGACGCCGCGCTTCAGCCCCGGCATCGAATCGACCTGGTGGTACGATGACGAGAAAGCCAAACGCATCAATTTCGTCAGCCGCTGACGGGGCCTGATGTTTTCCTATATCGCCCGCCGCATCCTCCTGATGATCCCGACCGTCTTCGGGATCCTGCTGATCTCTTTCGCGATCGTGCAATTCGCCCCCGGCGGCCCGGTCGAGCGCATTCTGGCGCAATTGCAGGGCGTCGATTCCGGCGCGACGGCGAATTTTGGCGGCGGCGGCGGCGAGGTCGGCAGGGCGGGGGGCGGCGGCGACTTTTCCTCGAAATATCGCGGCGCCCAGGGCCTCGATCCGAAATTCATCGCCGAACTCGAAAAGCAGTTCGGCTTCGACAAGCCGGCCTATGAGCGCTTCTTCATCATGCTCAGGGATTACGCCAGCTTCAACTTCGGGCGCTCCTATTTCCGCGACAAGCCCGTGCTGCAGCTGATCAAGGAGAAGCTTCCGGTCTCGATCTCGCTCGGGCTCTGGATGACGCTGCTCTCTTACGCCATCTCGATTCCGCTCGGCATCCACAAAGCCGTGCGCGACGGCTCGCGCTTCGATGTGTGGACCTCGGCGGTCATCATCGTCGGCTACGCCATCCCGAGCTTTCTCTTCGCCATCCTGCTGATCGTGCTTTTCAGCGGTGGCTCGTTCTGGCAGATTTTCCCGCTGCGGGGCCTCACCTCCGAGAATTTCGACCAGCTGTCCTGGCCGCATAAGATCGCCGACTATCTCTGGCACATCACGCTGCCGGTTACCGCGATGACGCTAGGCGCCTTCGCGACGACGACCTTCCTCACCAAGAATTCTTTCCTCGACGAGATCCGCAAGCAATATGTGATGACCGCCCGCATGAAGGGGCTCAGCGAGCGGCGCGTGCTCTATGGCCATGTCTTCCGCAACGCCATGATGATCGTCGTCGCCGGCTTTCCGGGCGCCTTCATCGGCGCCTTTCTCGGCGGTTCGCTCCTGATCGAGACGATCTTCTCCCTCGACGGGCTCGGCCTCCTGTCTTTCGAATCCATCGTCAACCGCGACTACCCCGTTGTTTTCGCGAACCTTTATATTTTCGCGCTGATCGGACTCGTCGTTAATCTCCTCTCCGACCTCACCTATATGTGGATCGATCCGCGCATCGATTTCTCGACGCGGGAGGTCTGAGCTTGAACGCCCCCGCCCTCGACGCCGCAAAAGCGGTCGCGGCGCCCCCGGTGGCGAAAGGCTGGCTGAGGCTCAGCCCGATCAACCAGCGCCGCCTCGCCAATTTCAAGGCGCATAAGCGCGGGCTCTGGTCGTTCTGGATCTTCATCATTCTGTTCGGCCTTTCGCTCTGCGCCGAAGTGATCGCCAACGACCAGCCGATCCTCGTCGTCTACAAAGGCGAAGTGCTGCTGCCGATCCTGCATGATTATCCGGAGGAGAAATTCGGCGGCTTTCTCGCCCGCACCGATTATCGAGACGCGGTCATCGCCGACGAGATCAAGGCGCATGGCTTCATGGTCTGGCCGCCGATCCGTTTCTCCTACCGCACCATCAACCGGCAGTTGCCGACGCCGGCGCCCTCGCCGCCGACGTGGATGCTGACCAAGGCGCAATGCGAGGCCGCCTCGGAGCGCTTCAGCAAAACCGATCCGCACGGCGGCTGCCGCGCCATCGAATGGAACTGGCTCGGCACCGACGATCAGGGCCGCGACGTGCTGGCGCGGCTGATCTACGGCTTTCGCCTCTCGCTGCTGTTCGGCCTGACGCTGGCGATCATCTCATCCGTGATCGGCATCGCGGCGGGCGCGGCGCAGGGCTATTTCGGCGGCTGGACCGATCTCATCGCGCAGCGCTTCATCGAGATCTGGTCGTCGCTGCCGCATCTTTATCTCCTTATCATCATCTCCTCGATCATAACGCCGAGCTTCTTCGTGCTGCTTGGCATCCTCTTGCTGTTCTCCTGGGTCAATCTCGTCCATGTGGTGCGCGCCGAATGCCTGCGCACGCGCAATTTCGAATATGTCAACGCCGCGCGGGCGCTGGGGCTCGGCGATGGCGCGATCATCTGGAAGCATGTGCTGCCCAATGCGACGGTCGCGACCCTGACTTTCCTGCCCTTCGTGCTCAACGGCTCGATCACGACGCTGACGGCGCTGGATTTTCTCGGCTTTGGCCTGCCGCCCGGCTCGCCCTCGCTCGGCGAACTGCTGCTGCAGGGCAAGTCCAATCTGGAGGCGCCCTGGCTCGGCCTCACCGGCTTCGTCGTCATCGCGCTGATGCTTTCGCTGCTCGTCTTTATCGGCGAGGCGGTGCGCGACGCCTTCGACCCGAGGAAGACGCTGCAATAGGGGCGTGTTAATGACGGATGGTGTTGTTTCGCGCGCAGAATACGTCCCCCTCATCCTGAGGAGGGCGCAAAGCGCCCGTCTCGAAGGATGGGGCCAGGGCGCACGGCGATCGCCCTCGTGCTTCGAGACGCTGCTTCGCAGCTCCTCAGCATGAGGGCTTTGTTTCATCCTGCTTTTCAGAGGTTTACGCCGCTGATGGACGCCCTCAATGCCTGACGCGCTCCTCGACGTCCGCGACCTCACCGTCTCGTTCAGCCCGGACCCCTCCGCGGTCCCCGCTGTCGCCGGCGTCTCCTTCACGCTGGAGCGGGGCCGCACCTTGGCCCTCGTCGGCGAGTCGGGCTCCGGCAAATCGGTCACCGCGCTCTCCATCGTGCGCCTGTTGCCGCCGGGAATTGCGCCGGGCGGACAGGCGCTTTTCGACGGCGAGGATCTCTTGAAGATCAGCGAGGCGCGCCTTCGCGCCATCAGGGGCGCCAGGATCACCATGGTGTTCCAAGAGCCGATGACCTCGCTCAATCCGCTGCACAGCATCGAAAAGCAGATCGGCGAAATCCTCGAACTGCATGGCGCCCGTGGCGCCGACAACATCCGCGCCCGCGTGATCGAGCTGCTGGAGGAGGTCGGCATTCCCGATCCCGCCGAGCGGCTCGGCGCCTTTCCGCACCAACTCTCCGGCGGCCAGCGCCAGCGCGTCATGATCGCCATGGCGCTGGCGAACCGCCCCGATCTCTTCATCGCCGACGAGCCGACGACCGCGCTCGACGTCACCGTGCAGGCGCAGATCCTCGATCTTCTGAAGCGCCTGCAGACCCGCTACGGCATGGCCATGCTGTTCATCACCCACGACCTCAACATCGTGCGCAAGATCGCCGACGACGTCGCGGTGATGCAGAAGGGCCGCATCGTCGAAGTCGGCCCCGTCGCAAGCATCTTCGCCGCGCCGAGCCATCCCTATACGCGGGCGCTGCTCGCCGCCGAGCCGAAGGGCGCGCCGCCGGCCGCCGTCGCAGGCGCAAAACCGGTCGTGGTCGCGGAAAATATCCGCGTGTGGTTCCCGATCAAGCGCGGCTTCTTTCGCCGCACGGTCGGCTACATCAAGGCGGTCGACGACGTCAGCGTCACGGTGCGCGAAGGCGAGACCGTTGGCGTCGTCGGCGAATCGGGATCGGGCAAGACGACGCTGGGGCTGGCGCTGCTGCGCTTGATTCGTTCGGAGGGCGAGATCGTCTTTCTCGGCCAGCGCATCGACGGGCTGCAATTCAAGGCGCTGCGCCCGCTCCGGGCCGACATGCAGATCGTCTTTCAGGACCCTTACGGCTCCTTATCGCCGCGCATGTCGGTCGCGGACATCGTCGCCGAGGGCCTTGGCGTGCAGCAGAAGTCGCTCTCTTACGCAAAGAAGCGCGAGATGGTCGCCCGCGCTCTTTACGACACCGGCCTCGATCCCGCGTCGATGGATCGCTACCCGCACGAATTTTCCGGCGGCCAGCGCCAGCGCATCGCCATCGCGCGGGCGGTCGTGCTTGAGCCGAAGTTCATCGTCCTCGACGAGCCGACCTCGGCGCTCGACATGTCGGTGCAGGCGCAGATCGTCGATCTCCTGCGCGATCTGCAAAAGCGGCGCGGCCTCGCTTTCCTCTTCATCAGCCATGACCTGCGTGTGGTCCGCGCGCTCGCCAGCGAGATCATCGTCATGCGCCACGGCAAGCTCGTCGAGGCGGGGCCGGCGGCGGAGCTGCTGCAAAACCCGAAAAGCGAGTACACCCGCGCCTTATTCGCCGCCGCCTTCGACATCAAGGTCGAAGGGGCGGTCTAGCTTCCGATTGGACGCGGCGAAGCGGCGCCGCTCTGGCTTGACGCACGCGGAAATTCCGCCGGAAAGCCCGCCGGGCGCGCGAATTAAGCCGTAACTTCGCCATTGTCGTTCTGCAATAATGATTCAGTTATAATGAGACGCGCCACCGCCAGATGAAACTATCGGCTGGTTAAGGCGTTGCACATGCGAAGAACCCCTATAGTCGAGGAGACGTTTCCACGCATGGATAACCTTGAGCTCCTTTATAAGCCGCTATCCGTTAGCCGAACCGGGTCTGGCGCTCGTCTGATTGTTGCCTCAAATCGCGTGCCCGTTCCGACGGCGTCGGGCGCTCCCGCGGCGGGCGGACTTGCCGTAGCGCTGCAATCGGCCCTGCGCAGCAGGGGCGGGGTCTGGTTCGGCTGGTCGGGAAAAACATCTCAGGACATCGACCCCGCGCCGCAGCTGCGCACGCTGGGGCCGATCAGCTTCGCCGTGTCCGATCTGACGCGCCGCGATGTCGCTGAATTTTATCACGGTTTCGCCAACCGGACGCTCTGGCCGATCTGCCACTACCGCCTCGATCTCGCCCGCCATTCGGAAGGCGACGCCGCAGGCTATTTCCGCGTCAATGAGTTCTTCGCCCGCCGCCTCGAAAAGATGCTGCGCGCCGATGACATCATCTGGATCCATGATTATCACTTCATTCCGATGGCGAGCTTCCTGCGCCGTCTCGGCGTCAAGAACCGCATCGGTTATTTCCACCATATTCCCTGGCCGTCCCCGGAGACGGCGGCGGCGATGCCGGGCTATGGCCGCCTCCTGCGCGCCTTCGGCGCCTATGACGTCGTCGGCTTTCAGACGCAGCCGGACGTGAATAACTTCCGCGCTTGCTTGACCGCGGCCGGCGCCGGCCGCGCCATCGACGCCGATTGGTGCGAGTCGGGCGGTCGTCAGTTCAAGGTTGCGGCTTTTCCGATCAGCATCGACGCCGAGGCTTTCGCGCTCGAGGCGCGCCTCGCCGAACGCAATGTGCTGGTGAAGCGCATGCGCGCCAGCCTCGAAGGCCGCCCCATGCTCATCGGCGTTGATCGGCTCGATTATTCAAAGGGCATCAAGAGCCGCCTCGAGGCGTTCGCAGCCTGCCTCGAAAATTACCCGCATATCGCCAAAGCCCGAGCGACCATGCTCCAGATTACGCCGAAGTCGCGCTCGGAAATTCCCGAATACGCCCGCATCCAGAACGAGGTGGCCGAAGAGGTCGGTCATATCAACGGCAAGCACGGCGACATCGACTGGACGCCGCTGCGTTACATCAACAAGACGATGAGCCAGCCGGCGCTGGCGGGTCTTTACCGCCTGGCGCGCGTCGGCTTGGTGACGCCTCTCCGCGATGGCATGAATCTCGTCGCCAAGGAATATGTCGCGGCGCAATCGCCGGACGATCCCGGCGTGCTCGTGCTCTCGCAATACGCCGGCGCCGCGCAGGAGCTTAAGGCCGCGCTGATCGTCAACCCCTACGACATCGGCGCGACCTCGGCCGCCATCGCGCGCGCGATTGAAATGCCGCTCGAAGAGCGCAAGGACCGCTGGCGCGACATGATGGCCACGCTGCGCGCCAACAGCATCGATCACTGGACGGCGAACTGCCTCAAGGCGATCGCTGGCGGCGCGGAAGGGGAGCCCGAATGCTCCCTCCATCCGGCGGGTTCGATCATTCGCTCCGGCGCCATCGCGCGCGCGGAGCCATGGCTCGCGTCCTCGCCGATATGGTCGAGCCTCGGCTATTGAGGCGGCGAGCCTTTGTCAAAGGCTGAGCGCCGCACTTGCCGGCAAATTGATTGCGTCCCGTCCGTCGCCGCTTCGCCGCGCTTGAGCCATCGCGGCGAAGCGGTTAGACCCGTGCGAGCCAGAGCAGGGGATTCCCGCGCGGAGCAGCTGACGCATGATCGATCGCAATGACGTGCAATGGTATCGCGACGCCATCATCTACCAGCTCCACGTCAAATCCTTCTTCGATAGCAATAATGACGGCATCGGCGACTTCGGCGGGCTGACGCAAAAGCTCGACTATGTGAAGGATCTCGGGGCCACCGCGATCTGGCTGATGCCCTTTTATCCCTCGCCGCTGCGCGACGACGGCTACGACATCTCCAATTATCGCGACATCAACCCGGCTTACGGTTCGCTGCGCGACTTCAAGGCCTTCGTGCGCGCCGCGCATGAGCGGGGCCTGCGCGTCATCATCGAGCTCGTCATCAACCACACCTCGGACCAGCATCCGTGGTTCCAGCGCGCGCGGGCGGCCAGGCCCGGCTCGGCGGCGCGCAATTTCTACGTCTGGGCAAACGACGACAAGGGCTACAAGGACGCCCCCATCATCTTCCTCGACGTCGAAAAATCGAACTGGGCCTATGACGAGACGGCCAAGGCGTTCTACTGGCACCGCTTCTATTCGCACCAGCCGGACCTCAATTTCGACAATCCGCGCGTCATCGAGGCCGTTCTCGACGTGATGCGCTTCTGGCTCGACATGGGCGTCGACGGCCTGCGCCTCGACGCCATTCCCTATCTCGTCGAGCGCGAGGCCACGCTTTGCGAAAATCTCCCCGAGACGCATGCGATCATCAAGAAAATCCGGGCCGCGGTCGACGCCGGCTATCCCGACCGCATGCTGCTCGCCGAGGCCAATGTCTGGCCGGAGGAGGCGGCGGGCTACTTCGGCGAGGGCGACGAATGCCACATGGCGTTCCATTTCCCGCTGATGCCGCGCATCTATATGGCGCTGGCGCAGGAGGACCGGCACCCGATCACCGACATCATGCGCCAGACGCCGGAGATTCCCGACGGCGCGCAATGGGCGATCTTCCTGCGCAACCATGACGAGATGACCCTCGCCATGGTGACCGACAAGGAGCGCGACTATCTGTGGTCCTTCTATGCCGCCGACCGGCGCGCGCGGATCAATCTCGGCATTCGCCGCCGCCTTGCGCCGCTGCTCGAAAGCGACCGCCGCAAGATCGAGCTTTTGAACTCGCTGCTGCTTTCGATGCCCGGCACGCCGGTTCTTTATTACGGCGACGAGATCGGCATGGGCGACAATATATATCTCGGCGATCGCGACGGCGTGCGCACCCCGATGCAATGGTCGGTCGACCGCAACGGCGGCTTCAGCCGGGCCGATCCCGCAAGGCTCTACCTGCCGGCGATCCAGGATCCGATCTATGGCTTCAGCGCCGTCAACGTCGAGGCCCAGCTGGCCAACCCCTGGAGCCTCTTGACCTGGATGCGGCGCATGATCGCCGTGCGGCGCTCAAGCCTCGCGCTCGGCCGCGGCGGCCTGCGCTTTCTCTATCCCGCCAACCGCAAGGTGCTCGCCTATCTGCGCGAGATCGACGGCGAGCGCATCCTCTGCGTCGTCAACGTCTCCCGCGCGCCGCAGGCGGTTGAACTCGACCTTGCCGAATTCGAGGGCGCGGCGCCGATCGAGATGACCGCCGGCAGTCCGTTTCCGCCGATCGGGTCCGCGCCCTACGTCCTGACCTTGCCCGCCTATGGCTTCATCTGGTTCCGGCTGGAGGCGGTGAAGGAGGAGCGGCAGGCGCAGCAGCCGGTCCCGGAGCTGTTCACGCTGGTCGCCACGGGCAAGATCGAAACGATCTTTGCAGGGCGCGAACTGGTCGCTTTCGAGCGCGACGTCGCGCCGAAATTCCTCAGTAGCCGGCGCTGGGTTTCCGCGCGCCGCGGGCCGATCGCCAGCGTGTCGGTGAAGGACTTCGCGGTGCTGCGCAACGCCGGCGAGGATCGCCGCTTCGTGCTGCCCCTGCTCGACATCCGTTTTTCGGGCGGCGCGGCGGATCACCATGATTTTGGATCGAAACAATCCAAAATCATGAAACTGATCGATTCCAGAAGCTCAGAGCGGGATGCGAGCGAAAAAGCGGCATCCGCCTTTCCTCATCCCACTCTCGAGACCTATTTCACGCCTTTCGCGGCCGAGGCCGAGCGCGAGGACGCGCCGCCGCTCTCCTCCGCCGTCGCTAGGCTGCGCCGCAGCGCGCGCATGGGCCTTCTTTATGACGCGGACGCCTGCCCGGCGTTCGGCCGCTCCATGCTTGAGGCCTTCCGCCACGCCGATTCGATCGAGGCCGCAAGGGGCGGCCGGATCGTGTTTTCACTGACGAGCCCCCTCGATCCGGCGGTTGACATCGGCGTGGCCGACACGCACCCGCTCGGCGCCGCGCAGCGCAACACGACGCTGGTCCTTGGCAAACAGTTCGCGCTGAAAATCTATCGCCGGCTGCAGCCCGGGGAGCATCCGGAAGTCGAGATCAAGCGCTTTCTGACCGAGGTCGCCAAATTCGCCAACACGCCCCGGCTGCTCGGCGTCGCCGATTATGTCGGCGCGGACGGCGCCTCTTCGACGCTCGCCACGCTCGAGACCTTCGTGCGCTGCCAGGGCGACGCCTGGACCTGGACCCTTGAGGCCCTGAAGCGCATTCTGGAGACTCTGGCGATGGCCCCGGCGCCAGTCGACCAGACCGACCAGGCGGCGCCGGCTGGCTTTTCAACCTACGCGCCGCATGTGCGCCGGCTTGGCCTGCGCACGGCGCAAATGCATCAGGCGCTGGCGACGCCGACCGGCGACCCCGCCTTCAAGGCCGAGCCCTTGACCCTCGCGGACGTTCGCGAGACCGCATCGCGCGCGCGTGAGGCCGCCGCGCGCGGCTTCGCGCGGCTGGAGACGCTCGCGAGGCGCGCGGGGGGCGCGGAGCGGGCCGATATCGAACGGCTCATCGGCCGCCAGCAGGAATGCCGCAAACTGCTCGACGCGCTGGAGGAGGAGCCGCGGGGCGCGATCAAGATCCGCATCCACGGCGACTATCATCTCGGCCGCGCGCTCGTCGTCAAGGACGACGTCATCATCGTCGGCTTCGAAGGATGCGGCCGCGGCGACGACTTGCAAGCCCAGGAACGATGCGAAAAGGACATGCGCGCGAAAACCTCGCCGCTGCGCGATGTCGCCACCATGCTGCGCTCTTTCGCGCATGTGGCCGCCGCGGCGCGTCGCGGCATCGCAAAGCTCGTCCCCGACCCCGAGATGGCGGCGACCCGGCTCAGCGAGCAGCTCGTCGAATTCTCCGAGATTTTCGTCGAGTCCTATTTAAGCGCCGCGCGCGGCTCCCCGATCGCGATCGAGGATCAGGGGACGCGCCGCCGGCTTCTTATTCTCTATCTGCTCGCCGCGGCGTTCGAGGAGATCGAGAGCGGCGGCCATTCCGCCGACGAGATCGAAATTCCGGCGGAAGGCGTCAACGCCATTCTCGATCGCGCGGCGCGGCTGTTCTAAAGCAGGATGCGGATCATGATTTCGGATTGGACCAATCCAAATTGATCGCGATCTAGGGCATATTCCGATCAGATTGAACCAATCTGATCGACAAGAATATGCTCAAGCTTTTGACTCTGGAGCGATTTCTCGTCGACCGAATGTTCCCTTCGGTCGGAAAGCGCTCTAGGCGGCGCGGCCTCGGACGAACTGAAGCGTCGCCTCGGCCACACGCTGTCCGAGATGGCGCGCCGTGGCGAGATCCGCCTCGGGAGGCGCGAGGTCGGGGCCTTGGTCGGTGTTCGACTGCGCGCCGGCCCCGAGCCAGAAGCCAAGTCGATTGAGATCGGCCTCCGATCCCGTCGTGGAGTTGTTCGCGGGCGGCAGGCCGAGATTGACCCAGTGCATGCCGTGCTGGGCGGCAAAGAGGGCGATCTGCATCAAGGTCGCCAGTTTATCACCCGAATGCGAGCCCGAGTTGGTGAAGCCTGCCGCGATCTTGTCCCTCCACCCAAAGCCCTTGGCCATCACCACATTGGAGGTCGCCTCTTCGAAGGCTTTGAACGCAGCCGAGGCGCCGGCCGTGTAGGTCGGCGCGCCGAAGATGATCGCCTCGGCGAAGGCCAGATCATCCCAGCGCGTCTGCGCCTCCTCGACTGTGAGAAGCAGGGCTTTTGCGCCCTTCACCTGCTCAACGCCCGCCTTCACGGCCTCGGCCTGCCGGCCGGTGTGGCCGTAGCCGCTATGGTAGACGATGGCGATGCGCGCGCTCGACATGAACTTCTCCTATGATTTTATTTACTCTCAACTCGTCCCGCGGCCTGGTCGAGCCGCTCGAGAATTCGCGGCCATCCGCCGCCCATGCGCTTGCAACTCTGTTCGTCCCGCGGACGGAAGCCGGATTGCTCCATGCGCACCAGCGTCCCGCCGTCCCGCGCGATCAACGTCCAGGTGACGAGCGTCGTGAGGCCGCTGTCCGATTCCGTCCCGTCGCCCCAGCGATAGGCGAGCAAACGCGGGGCCTCGACCGCGACGACCTCGCAATTCACGACGCCGGACCAACCGGGAAGCGGCGTTGCGCGAAAGGTGAAGCGATGACCGACCTCGGCGGCGAAATCATTCTTCATCAACCATTCCTCGATCAGCCAGGACTGGGTGAGCGCGCGCCAGATCTTCTCGGGTGGATGCGGCATCTGCCGTTCGAACGCCAGTGAGCGCGTCCTTTCGGCTGGAGCAGTCATGTGTCCATCCTTCCAAGCAGGTCTTCAAGGGCGTCGAGCCGCTCGCGCCAGAAGGCGCCATAGAGGCTCATCCAGTCGATCAGAGGGGCGAGCCCTTCGATGCGGGCGCGATAATGAGTTTCGCGGCCCGCGCGCCGATCATTCACCAGCCCAGCGCGCTTCAGCACGGCGAGATGCTTTGACACCGCTGGTTGGGAGACGCCGGCATGGCCCGTGAGCGCATGCACAGTCTGCTCGCCTTCGCGCGACAGGCGCTGAAAGATCGCCCGGCGGGTTGGGTCGGCCAGCGCAGTGAAGAGTATGTCGGGTGACGACCGCATTCGAACCCATAGCCATTTGATTATGGGTAATCCCATAACTTGATGGCTATGGTTCTGTCAAGGAAAGCCCTTCGAGGGGATATTCATGCGCGTTGACGACCGCCGGCATCATGACTATAAGCACGGCTCCCGGCCATGCGCGCCCGCCTTTGCGCGGCGCTCGTATATGGCTCCGTCCAGGAACAAATTTCGAGATGGCGAATACTCTCTCGGCCAAGAAGGCCGTTCGTAAGATCGAGCGTCGCACGGTTGTCAACAAGTCGCGCCGGAGCCAGATGCGGACCTATGTCCGCAAGGTCGAAGAGGCGATCGCCTCGGGCGATCAGGAGGCGGCGGCGAACGCCTTGCGGGTCGCCGAACCCTTGGTTATGCGTGCGGCGCAAAAAGGCATCGTGCATAAAAATACTGCATCGCGAAAGGTTTCGCGGCTCAGCGCACGCGTGAATTCTTTAGGAAAATAGACTTCCGGTTGCGGAAAATCATTCCTTTTCAATTATTAGCCTGGCGCCTCGCCGGGCTTTTTATTTTGCGCATATTTTGTCCCCAATTCGACAATCGCGTGGCGCTTTTGTGACCAGCCGATTGCACGATTGATTTTCCCGCACATCTATTTTCCATGCATTCCAACGGCTTGTGGACAAAGCGCGGGGTTTGAGCCCGGTCCGGTCGAATCCAACACATTTTCCCCGTCTTTCAAGACAGTTTTTTGACTTTTTTCTGATAGGCGCGACATCTTCGCCTTGCGCATTTGGGTCGCGCAGAATCAGGCGTTTAGTTGCGGCGGCGGTCCGGTGCCGAAGGAGGATGGCGCGGCCGTGGCAGCCGAAGTCGATTTTTTAGCAGCGAACGGCTTGCGGCGGCAGTCGCCTATGCTAAAGTCTAATTCCGGTCGGACGGCGAAGCGAAAGTGCTGAAAGCGTAGTCGGACTGCAATCTCCGGGTTGTTTCCTAAATTTCCGTGTATTGTCGGGGCGCAAGGGCGTCCGAGATTTGTCCGGGCGTCGTGGCGTAGAGTTTTATCACGCAAGCGTGCCTTTTTGACTGTGCGAATTGGCGATCTGATGCTTTCAAGATGGGGTTTCTTTTGAGTTGACGGAGAGCTATACTTCGCGTTTTAAGACGTAAGTCCGCGGTTGATGGTGCGCGGTAGGGGGGATCCGTGATCGCAAATCAATTTATCCACGATCAGCTTCGGCGCGCGCGCCATTCGCAGCTCGATCATCCTATGCTCGCCGAAAACGCCCCGCGGGTGGCGGTCCGGCGTCAGGGCCGCCTTCGGCGGCGCAAGTAACTTCCGCCTTTTCCTCAACATTACTCTCGACCTTGGATGGCGCCGCGGTTTTGCGGGTCAGTCTCTTTGTCTCGAATTTTCGAAAAGCAGGGCGATGCTCAACTTGCGCACTCAAATCAACAAACCTCAAGAACGGGGCGAATCCGAAGCCTGGATGCGGATATGCCGGCGCCTGCGCGCCGATGTCGGCGAGGACGTTTTTTCGTCCTGGTTCGGCCGCCTGGAGCTGGAGAGCCTCGCGGACGGGACGGCCAGCCTGTCGGTGCCGACGAAGTTCCTGAAGAGCTGGATCCAGTCGCATTACGCGGAAAAGCTTCTGGCGGCGCTGACGATGGAGTTTCCCGCCGTCAAGCGCCTGTCGGTCGCCGTTCGCTCGTCGAACCGCCCGGCCTCCAACCTCGTCATCGGTCATGGCGATGGCGTCGGCGAGATCGCCGTCGACGTCAGCGAGCGCGATGCGTCGCGCGCCGCCGCGGCTGACTTGAGCGCCAAATTCTTCGGCGCGCAAAGGCCGCGCGAATCGGCGCCCGGAAAACCTGCCGAGGTCGGCGAGACCGACATCATCGCGGGGTCGCCCTTGGATGGGCGGCTGAATTTCCTGAATTTCTCGGTCGGGCGATCGAACCAGCTCGCCTTCGCCGCGGCGCAGCGCGTCGCCGCCGCGTCGCCGGACGAGCCGCCGCTGTTCAATCCGCTCTACCTGCACGCCTGCGTGGGGCTCGGAAAGACCCATTTGCTCCAGGCCGTCGCCCACGCCGCCACGACGACGAAGCGCCGCGTCATCTATCTTACCGCCGAGCGCTTCATGTATGGCTTCGTCTCCGCGCTCAAGGCGCAGACCGCGATCGCCTTCAAGGAAAAGCTGCGCGGCATCGATGTTCTCATCATCGACGACATTCAGTTCCTGCAAGGCAAGTCGATCCAGCAGGAGTTCTGCCATACGCTGAACGCCCTGATCGACGGCCATCGCCAGATCGTCATCGCGGCCGATCGTCCGCCGTCCGACCTCGACAGCCTCGACGAGCGCGTGCGATCGCGCCTCGCCGGCGGCCTTTGCGTCGAGATCGGCGGCCTCGACGAGGCGCTTCGCGTAAAAATTCTTGAGGCGCGCATCGCCGCTGCGAAACTCGCCCATCCCAATTTCGACGTTCCCCCCGCCGTCACGGCCTATGTGGCCGCCGCCGTTCAGACCAACGGCAGGGATCTTGACGGCGCCGTCAACCGCCTGCTTGCGCACGCCTCGCTGAATGGCGCGCCGCTCGGCGTCGAGACGGCCGAGCTCGCGATCAGAGATCTTGTCCGCATGCACGAGCCAAAGCGCGTCAAGATCGAGGATATCCAGAAACTGGTCGCGACCCATTTCAATGTCAGCCGCGCCGACATCCTGTCCTCGCGCCGCACCGCCAATGTCGTTCGCCCGCGGCAGATCGCCATGTATCTGTCGAAAGCCCTGACGCTGCGCTCGCTGCCCGAGATCGGCCGCCGCTTTGGCGGGCGCGACCACACGACCGTGCTGCACGCGGTGCGCAAGATCGACGGCCTCGCCGCCAAGGATACGGCATTGTCGGAGGAGATCGAGCTTCTGAAGCGAATGCTGATGGAGTGAGCCGCAGCCGTCATCCTTGCACGATCCTCCGGCGCAGGGCGCAAAAATCGAAAGGATTTTGGCGCGGCCCTGCTGTAGACTCAACCACATGGATTTGGCGGCGATTCGCATCATCGGCATCGACCCTGGGCTGCGCAACATGGGTTGGGGCGTCATTGAGGTTCTGGGCTCGCGGCTCGCCTTCGTCGCGTCGGGAAGCGTGCACTCCCGCGTCAGTCTCAGCCTCGCCGAACGCCTGCGCCAACTGCATGAGGGCCTGCTCGGGGTCATTTCGGACTTTGCGCCGATCGAGGCCGCCGTGGAGGAGACCTTCGTCAACTGCGATCCACAGTCGGCCTTGAAGCTCGGTCAGGCGCGCGGCATCGCCCTCGTCGCGCCGGCGCTCGCCGGCCTGCCAGTCGCCGAATATTCCGCCAATCTCATCAAGAAGACCGTGGTCGGCAATGGCCACGCCGAAAAGGCGCAGGTCGCCCTGATGGTGAGATTCCTCCTGCCGAAAGCCGAACCCGAAAGCCCCGACGCCGCCGACGCGCTCGCCGTCGCGATCACCCACGCGCAACTCAGGACCAGCCGCGCCATGGCGAAATCCCTGACGTCCGCACGGACCGCCACGCGATGATCGGCAGGTTGAAGGGCGTCATCGATTCCCATGGCGAGGACTTCGTCATCCTCGACGTGCATGGCGTCGGCTATATCGTGCATTGCTCGGCGCGGACGCTGCAGGGCCTGCCGCCGAAAGGGGAGGCCGCCGCGCTCGCCATCGAGACGCAGGTGCGCGAGGATTCGATAAAGCTGTTCGGCTTTTCCTCCGACGTCGAACGCGACTGGTTCCGCCTTTTGCAATCGGTGCAGGGCGTCGGCGCGAAGGTGGCGCTCGCCGTGCAGAGCATTCTCGGACCAGCCGAGCTTGCGACCGCCATCGCCTGCCAGGACAAGGCCGCCTTCGCGCGCGCACCCGGCGTCGGCCCGAGGCTGGCGGCCCGCATCACGGCCGAACTGAAGGACAAGGCGCCCGTCTTCGGCGCGGTCGACTCCGGCTTCGCCGCCGGCGAGGCGGCCGGCGTCGTGGCGGCGGGCGCGAGCCCCGCCGTGAGCGATGCGGTCTCCGCTCTCGTCAATCTCGGTTATGGCCGCTCGCAGGCGGCGGTCGCGGTCGCCGCGTCGATCCGCGCGCTCGGCGAGGACGCGCCGGCGCCCGCGTTGATCAAGCGCGGCCTGAAAGAGCTGGCGCAATAGCCAAAGGGAGATCGGGTCTTGTCCATCGCATTCCTGCTCGTCGCCTCGGGGGCGGCCACCGCCCTCGCCGGCCTCCTCGCCTTCCTCGCGCCCGCGCAGGTTTTCCGGCTCGCCTTCGCAACTGAAGCCGCCGACGCGCCGACCCTGTTCCTGGCGCGCCATTGGGGCGTCCTGCTCTTTGTCGTCGGCGCCCTCATCGTCTACAGCGCCGGGGCGCCCGCCGCGCGCGCCCCCATACTGGCGGCGGCGAGCCTCGAAAAATTCGCCGCCGTGGCGATGCTCTTCCTTGGCCTCGTGAGGCCGACGGCGCTGCTCACCGCCACGCTCGCCGCGGACGGCGTTCTCGCGGTCTTTTATGTCGCCGTCATCGCAGGCTTCGGCGGCCCATGACGATCGTCATTTAGAGCCTTCGCGCGAAGCCCTTTCGGCGCTACTCAAACGCGAAGATTTTTTTCCAGTCGCGCTTCATGCTGATGACGAACCAGCCGTCTCTTTTCGCTTCGTCGTAGAGATCCTGCGTGAAGGCGCCGACCTTCGTGTCCGGCAGGCCAAGCGCCGGTCCGTAGGCGTATTCCCGCTCCGCGTCGTCGTGCAGCACGAGGAGCGCCGCGCGCGCGCCGTCGCCGGCCTTGGTATATTCCAGCATCTGCCGGTCGCCGGTCGAGTTGCCGAAGGCGATGACCGGCCGCCTTCCGATCTCGAGGTGAATGCCCTCGGGCTTGCCGGCGTTATTATCGTTCAGCAGCAGCTTCGGCTCCTTGGTCAGGATCGGCCTGCCGTCCTTGTCATAGCCATAGGTCACGCCGCCCGCGGAGCCGACGACCTGCTCGGGCGGAATGCCGTAAACCCGCTGCGAATAGACGCGCACGAAATCTTGCCCGCCGCCGGTGACGATATAGGTCTTATATCCATTTGCGCGCAGATATCGCATGACCTCGAGCATGGGCTGGTAGGTCAGCTCGGTATAGAGCCTGTCCCAGCGCGGATGCTTCGCGGTCGCGATCCACGCGCTGACCTCGGCCTGAAACTGATCCACCGTCATGCCGCTGAGGGTCGCGAACAGAATCTTCAAAAGTTCATCCGTCGGCAGTTTTTCGATCGCCGCGCGATCGCCGGAGAGCACCGTCTTGAAAGGCTCGACCTCCTTCAGTTCGGGCCTTTCCCTCACCAGCGCCGGAACGCGCTCAAGGCAGTAGACCACCTGCGTATAGATCGGATGCTCGACCCAGGTCGTGCCGTCCTGATCGAAGGTCGCGACGCGCGCCTCCGGCGCGACGAAATTCGGGTTCGCCACATCAGTTGTCGATTTGACGAGTTCAATTATGGCGGCCTTGGCCGGCCCATCGTTCCAGGACGGCAAAGGATCGTCGGGTGGAAGATCGCCCGCGCCCGCCTGCCCCTGCGCGCCCGCGACGCGCAGCGAGAGCAGACCCGCGAGTCCCCCAAGCACGACGCGACGGTTGGGGCCAAAAGCGGATTTCATGAAATTGCTCCAGAGTCAAAAGCTTGAGCATCTTCTTGTCGATCAGATTGGATCAATCTGATCGGAAGATGCTCTAGCGCCGCCGATGCTTCGGCGGAACGATGATCGCGCGGCAGGCCGGACTTATCGCATTTCGATAGGCATAGAGACAGGCATGAATTTGGGCGTGATTGGGAATATATTGCGCGCAGAACCGGAAGGCGTCGCCCTCGCAATCGGCTTCTCCTGCAGCAGGCCGAAGACCTGGCAGAAGGCGCTGGCGCCCATCGCGCCGCACAACAGGATCGCCGCAGCGAACGCGCGCGCCATATTCTTTCGCATGGTCTTCCTCAACTGTTTTTCCGTCAGACGCTGAAGATGCAGGCTCCGGCCGCCCGCGCGCAAGAGAACAGGGGCGCCGCGACAAGCCAGGGGCGGGCGCTGCGAGCGCCCGCCCCCTCAATCAGGCGCACGGCGAGTCATCCTCCGCCGCTGCGCCGCTTTAGGCGCTATTCCACTTTGCCCTTCATCTCAGCGATCCGCGCCGCGATCTCGGCCTTCACCGCTTCGAGGTTGAAACTCGCGCCGCGTTGCATCGGCGGGAACTCGACGAAGGTCTGGGCGTAATCGGCGACCTCGCGCTGCAGGAAGACGAAGCGCCAGAACTCATGCATGTAGAAGTCCATGCCGTAGCCCATCGAGCCGTTGTTGCCCTTGGCGAACAGCAGCCGCTCGAACGGATCGAGCCGCAGGTTCGAAATGATCGGCCAGTCGAGATGGACGGTTCCGCCGAGCCAGCCGTCGGGCTGGTCGATCATGCGGTATTTCCAGTCGTCGATGCGCACCGCGCCGAGCGTTCCTTCGGCGAAGTAGAAGATCTCATGCCGGTTGGAGGGGCCCTTGCCGGTCAAAAGGTCGGTCTGGTCATAGCCGTCGAGATGCACCTTGTAGGTTCGATCGCCAAGCTGCTTGCCCTTCAGCAGCTCGTCCTTGATGTCCGGCTCGCCGGCGAGCTTGACGAGGGTCGGGAAGAAGTCGAGGCCGGAGAAAATGCCGTTCTCGACCTTGCCGGCCGGGATGTGGCCGGGCCAGCGGGCGATCATCGGCACGCGCATGCCGCCTTCCATGACGGTTCCCTTGCCGGCGGCGAAGGGCGTGTTGCCGCCGTCGGGCCAGGTGAAGTTCTCGGTGCCATTGTCGGTGGTGAAGACGACGATGGTGTTGTCCTCGAGCCCGTCCGCCTTGAGTTTGGCGAGTAGCCCGCCGACGATGTCGTCGAGCTGCTTCATCACGCCTTCTTCGAGGTACCACTGGTTTTCAGGCGTCAGCTCCGCCTGATATTTCGGCGACAGATGCGAGATGACGTGGACGCGCGTCGGGTTCAGCCAGACAAAGAAGGGCTTCTTGTCCTTCTCGGCCTTGTCGATGAACTTCACGGCATGATTGAGGATGTCCTCGTCGACCGTCTCCATGTTGTATTTGATGCCTTCGATCGGGTGCGGCGGCAGCGGCCCCTCGTCGACGATCTTCTGCTTGCCGACCTTGCCCCAGCGCGGCTCGACGGTCGGATCATCCGTGTCGGTCGCGAAAGTGTGCAGCATATTGCGCGGGCCGACCACATCCTTCAGCGCCGGCGGATAGGAGTGCCAGAACGGATCCTCCATCGCGTCCAGATGATAGAGATAGCCGAAGAACTCGTCGAAGCCATGCACCGTCGGCAGATACTGGTTCAAGTCGCCGAGGTGGTTCTTGCCGAACTGGCCTGTCGTATAGCCGAGCGTCTTCAGCGCGGTGGCGATGGTCGGCGCTTCGTCCGGGATGCCGATCTTGGCGCCGGCCTGGCCGACGGTGGTGAGGCCGGTGCGGATCGGCAGTTCGCCGGTGATGAAATTGGCGCGGCCGGCGGTGCAGCTCGGCTCCGCGTAATAGTCTGTGAATCGCATGCCTTCGCCGGCCAGCTTGTCGAGGTTCGGCGTCGTGTCATACATCAGCCCCTGATGATAGGCGCCGATATTCTCCCAGCCGACGTCATCGCCCATGATGACGATGATGTTGGGCTTTTTGGTCTCCTGCGCCTGCGCCGCGCCCGCCAGCAGGGGCAGGGCGGTCAGGATCGCCCCGGCCGCAAGGCCGCCGAGCAATGATCGGACATGTGACTGCATCAATGTGGTTCTCCTTTTGGGTGTCTTTTCATCGTCGCGTGAAGCCGGCCAGCTGCCGGACCGGAGCGGTTCATACAACGCGAAAGGCTCGAAATTTACGACAGTTCATGTGTTTAGTCGGAATGGCGCCGCCGCCGCGGCGCTTCAAAAAACAACATTGACGCGCGCCGGCGTCGTTCGACGGATCCCTCAACGCAGCGCCGGGGCTCGAATGGTTAGCCGCCGAACGCCCCGCTGACTATGCAAATTCCGCAAATCGCCTCCTGTCGTCCGGGGCCCGTCGCAAAGTCGCCGACGGCGATTCTCCGAACAGCTGGCGATAGGCGACGGCGAAACGCCCCAGCTCCCAGAAGCCGCATCGCGTGGCGATCTCGGTCACGCTGTCGCGGCCGGTCATGCCGGCGCGCAGCAGCCGCCGCGCGATGTGCAGGCGGCGCAGCAGAAGGTAACGCTTCGGGCCAACGCCAAGATGCGCCATGCAATGCGTCTGCAGGGTTCGCTCCGAGACGCCGAGCGCAAGGCAGATTTCGGGCAGGTGCAGGGGACGATTCGGCGCCGCCTCCAGCATCGCCTCCATGCGCGCGACGATCTCCGCGCCGCGCCGCCGCGCCGCGGCGTCCACCCTGGCGTCCTGCTCGCCAAGGCAGGACATCAGCGCGTCGATCAGCGCCTGCTCCAGCGCCCGCGCGGGCTCGGCTCTGACCAGAACCCAGGGCGCCTCGCGGGCGAGCCGCGCGACCTCGCCATGCAGCCAGCCGAGCCGACGCATCGACGCCGGCAGCGGCGCGAAAGGGTGGCCCGAGGCCGGCCGCGGCGCGAGGCCATTGAGCGCCGCCAGCGCCGCGAATGTGTCCGGCGGCAGCGACAGCGAGGCCCAATGGGTTGGACCCTCGCTATGCTGGTAGCCGTCCTCGCCGATCCCGGCGAGGATCAGCGCGCCCGGCGCCGCCTCGCGGCCGCGCCAGAAAAACGGCGCGCCGCCCGGCTGCGCGAACATCGCGGCGACCCGCGTCGGCGCCACCGCGACATGCGCGACCCGCGCAAAGGATTCGCGCCCTTCCTGCAGCCAGAGCTGATTGAGGTCGGCGCGCATCAGGCTCGCGCGCGAGCCGCCGCGCCGCGTTACGGTGAGCTGCACCTGCGCCGCGCGCACGGCGGCGGAATACTGGTCTGGATCGTTGAAGCTCGTGAAGGCGCAACTGGGCATTCCGGGACGCCGGATCTAAAGCGAGGAGAATCGAGAACGCTTGGTCATCCGGTCCCTCCCCAGGCGCCCCGTTTTCGGGGCCTGTCCTTGACGACGCCGATCATCTCCGTCGCTTCTCGTCGGCGGCCTGCCTTCTGTGCGCACGCACATTAGCGACTTTTCATTTTCGAACAATGACGCGGCGCCAACGCGATTCGCGCCGCGATCAGCGCAAGTCCGGCGCCGGCAATCACGTTCATCGCCAATCGAGCGCCAGTTGCGCGCCGGTTCAGCGCCAATTGGTTGTTAATCTGCTTTGCATTTTCCGCGATCTTACGCGGCGCGCCCGGTCTCGAACCGCGAAATGGCGCGCAATCCCATTAATTTGGCGCGCGATCTTCACACAGGCTTACGGACGTTGCAGGCGGAACGTTTTTTTCGCCCTGTTTCACGTGAAACAGGGGGGTGTTTCACGTGAAACACCCCCCTCAAGCCTTGCCGTGATGGGCGGCTTCGGCATTGGAATCGAGGGGCCAGCGCGGCCTTCCGGCGAAGGTCATATCGTCTGTGAGGCCGAGCGAGAGCCGCTCAATGCCCGCCCAAGCAATCATCGCGCCATTGTCTGTACAAAGATGCGGCGGCGGCAGAACCAGCTTGAGGCCGCTCTCGCCGCAAAAGCGGCCTAGCGCCCGCCGGATCGCGCCGTTGGCGCCGACGCCGCCGGCGACGACCATCGCGTCGCAGGGGCCGACGGTCTCGCGAAAAAGACGCAGTCCCGCGCGGGATCGGTCTATTAGCGTATCGACCACGGCCGCCTGGAACGAGGCGCAGAGGTCGGCGATGTCCCTTCCGCTCGGCGCGCCGATGCGCTGCGCCTCAAGGCGCACCGCCGTCTTCAGGCCGGAGAGGGAGAAATCGGGTTTCGCGCGCCCCTGCATCGGCCGGGGAAAATCGAAGCGCGTGGGATCGCCCCTGGCCGCGGCGATCTCCACCTGCGGGCCGCCGGGGTAGGGCAGGCCGAGCAGTTTCGCTACCTTGTCGAAGGCCTCGCCGACGGCGTCGTCGACGGTCGAGCCGAGCCGTACATAATCGCCGACGCCCTTAACGGCGACGAGCTGGGTGTGGCCGCCGGACACGAGCAGGAGGAGATAAGGGAAGGAAAGGTTGTCGGTGAGGCGCGCGGTGAGGGCGTGGGCCTCGAGATGATTGACGGCGATGAACGGCTTGCGGCTGGCCAGCGCCAGCGCCTTGGCCATGGTCAGTCCGACGATGACGCCGCCGATGAGGCCCGGTCCCGCCGCCGCGGCGACGCCGTCGAGATCGGCGAGCCTCACGCCGGCGCGCTCCAGCGCCCGCACGACCAGCCGGTCGAGCACCTCGATATGCGCGCGGGCGGCGATCTCCGGCACCACCCCGCCATAGGCGGCGTGCTCGGCGATCTGGCTCATTATTTCGTTGGAGAGGATTTCGCCGCCGCCGCCCGGCTGGAGCCGGACGACGGCGGCGGCGGTCTCGTCGCAGGTGGTTTCGATGCCAAGAACGCGCATGGCGGCCCTTCAAACTTTCGTCACGGCCGCCGCGGCCCCGCGATTTGCCATTGCGGGCGCGGCGAAATGGTTTAATCGGATTGGCGTCGCGGGCCCTGGCGACCGACGCGGCCAAGCCAAGGTTCTCCTATAGAACCATAAGATTTAAAAAGGAAATCCACGATTCCCGCTGCGACCCGCCAATCCGGCCAGGAGCTCAACTTGAGAATCGGAACGCGCGGCAGCCCCCTCGCGCTGGCGCAGGCGCGCGAACTCAAGCGCCGCCTCGCAAAGGCGCATGGCGTCGACGGCGCGGGGATCGAACTTGTCGTCATCAAGACGACCGGCGACGCCATTACCGACCGCCCCCTCAGCGAAGCGGGCGGCAAGGGCCTGTTTACAAAGGAGCTTGACCTCGCTCTCATCCGCGGCGAGGTCAATATCGCCGTGCATTCGGCCAAGGATGTGCCGACGTTTCTGCCGGACGAGATCGTCATTCTCGGCTACCTCCCGCGCGAGGACGTGCGCGACGCCTGGATATCGCCGCACGCGGTCCACCCGCGCGGGCTTCGTCCCGGCGCCGTCGTTGGTACGGCCTCGCTGCGCCGCGCCGCCATGGTGCGGCGCCTGCGCCCTGACCTTTCCGTCGCGCTGCTGCGCGGCAATGTCGAGACCCGGCTCGCCAAGCTCGCGGGCGGCGAGGTGGACGCCACGCTGCTGGCGCTCGCCGGGCTGAAGCGCCTTGGCCTTGCGGCGAAGGCGAGCGCGCTGCTCGACGTCGAGGAATTCACGCCGGCGCCAGGGCAGGGCGCGATCGCGATCACCGCCCGCGCCGGCGACGCGCACGCGCAGGCGGCCCTGACGCCCGTTCTCGACGCGGCGACAGGGCTTGCGCTCGCCGCCGAGCGGGCCTTCCTGCACGTCCTCGACGGATCGTGCAAGACGCCGATCGGCGCCCTCGCGCGCCTTGATGGCGCCAGCCTCAAGCTCCACGCGATCGTACTGAGGCCGGACGGCTCGCAGTCTTTCGAGGCGCGGGTCAGCGGGCCGCCTGCCGAAGCGGCGGCGCTCGGGGCGGCGGCGGGGCGCGATCTCCTCGCCCGCATTCCCGCCGACCTGTTCGAGAGCTAGAGCCGATGCTGGTCCTCGTCACCCGCGCCCTCGACGAAGCCACGCGCACGGCGGCGAGCCTTGCCGCCTTGGGCCACACCGCCATTTTGTCGCCGGTGCTGGAAATCGTCCCGACGGGAGCGGAATGGCCGGCAGGCGTCGTCGACGGCATCCTTGCGACCAGCGCGCGCGGCTTCGAATTCTTCTCGGCCTCCGCGGACTGGCCCGCCCCCGAAGCGCGGCGTCTGATGCCGCTTTACGCGGTCGGCGATCGGACGCTGGAGAGCGCCCGCGAACGCGGCTTCGAGGGGCGCGCCACGCTGGCGCATGACGCGAGGACCCTCGCGCGGGCCGTCGTGAAGATGCTCGACGAAGCCGCTCCGGCGCGCCTCGTCTATCTCGCCGGACGCGATCGCAAGCCCGATCTCGAGACGGAGCTGCGCGAGGCGGGCCATATCGTCGAGGCGATCGAGGTCTATGCGGCGGAGCCGGCGGAGGCGCTGGATCCGGAAGCCGCCGCCCTGATCGAGTCGGGTCAGATCGGCGCCGCGCTGCATTTTTCGCGGCGCAGCGCGCGGGTTTTTGTGGAGCTGTCGCGCGAGGCGGGCCTCGATATCGGAGGCTTCGCGCATGTCGCGATTTCCGCGGACGCGGCGGAGCCCCTGACCGAGGCAGGGGTCAAGTCGGTGCGCGTCGCGGCCGAGCCCAATGAGCAAGCCATGCTCGCGCTCCTTACAGCGGACCCTCACGTCTTTGTTGATCCGGGACCGGGCGCCCGGCCTTGATTGCAACCTGCCAGCGGACCATCATAGCAGCATGATTTTCAGCCACTTCATCCGCGCGGGCTTGCTCGCCCTGGCCTTCGCGGGAGGGCAGTCTTTCGCCGTCCACGCTGCGCCCGCCGCCAATCCGCCGATCGACGTGAAGGTCGGCTTCATCCGCCAGCAGCATTCGCGCGATACGGTCTCGATCCTCGACATTCCGGCTGCGGACGACGGCCTCGCCGGCGCAAAGCTCGCCGCCGAGGACAATAATACGACGGGAAAATTTCTCGGCCAGACCTTCGAGATCGTGGATGTTCCGTTGAAAGAGGGCGACGATCCGCTGAAAGCCTTGGAACGGCTCGCCGGCCAGGGCGTCGGCCTCATTCTCGCCGATCTGCCGGCGCCCGATCTTTTGAAGCTCGCCGACGCCGCAAAAGACAAGAACATCTTGATCTTCAATACCAGCGCGCAAGAGGATTGGCTGCGCGAGGAGAGCTGCCGCGCGGATGTCATCCATGTCGCGCCGACCTATTCGATGCTGGCCGACGGCCTCGCGCAATACCTCATCTGGAAGCAATGGCCGCGCTGGTTCATGATCAAAGGCTCCCACCCGCAGGATGAACTTTTCGCCGAGGCGATCCGGCATTCGGCCAAGAAATTCGGCGCAAAAATCGTCGGCGAGCGCACCTATGTCGACACCGGCGGCGGCCGGCGCTCGGACTCGGGCAGCGTGCAGACGCAAAAGCTGGTCCCCGTCGCGACGCAGGGCATCCCCGCTTCGGACGTCATCATCGCCGCCGACGAGTCGGATGTCTTCGCCAATTATCTGCCCTATCGCACCTTCGATCCCCGGCTCGTCGTCGGATCGGCCGGCCTGAAGCCGATAAGCTGGGACGAGACCCATGAGCAATGGGGCGCCTATCAGTTGCAGAACCGGTTTTTCAAACTCGCCTTTCGCGGCATGAACGCGCGCGACAATCAGGCCTGGGTCGCGATGCGCATCATCGGCGAGGCGGCGAACCGCACCGGCTCCAACGATCCCAAAGTCCTGCGCGCCTATATCGTCGGCCCGGATTTTTCCATCGCGGCCTTCAAGGGCGAGAGGCAGACCCTGCGGCCATGGAACCAGCAGCTTCGCCAGCCGATCCTGCTCGGCGACGGCCGCATGATCGTCTCGGTCTCGCCGCAGGAGGGCTTCCTGCACCAGACCTCCGAACTCGACACGCTCGGCTACGATCAACCCGAAACGAAATGCAAACTCCAATGAATTTTCAAGCAATGAATTTTCGGCAAAGAAATATTCAGGATCTTGTTCCTGATCTTGGCCGGAGCGCGGCGGCGGCGTGCCTCATCTGGGCCCTCGCCGCGCTTTGCCCGGCGCAGGCGGCGACCGCCTATGTCTCCAACGAGAAGGGCAATTCGATCTCGATCATCGACACCGACAAGCTCGCGGTGGTCAATACGGTGAAGGTTGGCCGCCGCCCGCGCGGCATCGTTCTCAGCAAGGATTACAGTCAGCTGTTCATCTGCGCCGGCGACGACGATACGATCCAGGTCCTCGACACCAAGACCTTACAAATCGTCGGCGATTTTCAGTCGGGCGCGGATCCCGAACTGCTCATTCTCAGTCCCGACGGCAAGCTGCTCTACACCTCGAACGAGAACGACAACCTCGTCACCGTGATGGACGTCGCGACGCGCAAGACGATCGAGGAGATTCCGGTCGGCGTCGAGCCGGAGGGAATGGCGCTGAGCCCTGACGGAAAGGTGCTGGTCAACACCTCCGAGACGACCAACATGGCCCATCTCATCGACACCGGCACGCGCAAGATCTTCGCCAATGTGCTGGTCGACGCGCGGCCGCGCTCGGCGCAATTCACGCCGAACGGCAAGGAGCTCTGGGTCTCCTCCGAAGTCGGCGGCACAGTCAGCGTCATCGACGCCGCCGACCCGAAAGTGCTGCAGAAGATTTCGTTTGACATTCCAGGCCTTGCGAAAGAGGCGATCCAGCCGGTCGGCATCAGATTCACGCCGGACGGCGCCAAGGCTTTCGTCGCGCTCGGCCCCGCCAACCGCGTCGCCGTGATCGACGTCGCCTCGCGAAAGATCGACAAATATCTGCTCGTCGGCCAGCGCGTCTGGCAGCTCGCCTTCACGCCCGACTTCAAATATCTCTATTCGACCAATGGCGTTTCGAACGACGTCTCGGTCATCGACGTCGCCAGCCTCAAGGTGGTGAAGTCGATCCCCGTCGGATCGTTCCCCTGGGGCGTTGCGATCGCCCCATGACCCTGCCGACCGAGACCCCGCCGCCCGGGACCAGCGCGCCCGAACCGGAAGCGCCGGCCGCTGCGCTGCAGATTTCCCACGTCAGCCATTCCTACGGCAAGCGCAAGGCGCTGGACGATGTCTCATTCAGCGTGAGGCCCGCGAGCTTCACCGTTCTGCTCGGCCTCAACGGCGCCGGCAAAAGCACCCTGTTCTCGCTGATCACGCGGCTTTACGGCGTGCGCTCTGGCGCGATCTCGATTTTCGGCTGGGACGTCAGCCGCACGCCCGGTGAGGCGCTGCGCCGGCTCGGCGTCGTGTTCCAGGCGCGCACCCTCGACCTCGATCTCTCCGTCGAGCAAAACCTTCGCTATCACGCGGCGCTGCACGGGATGGGGACCGCCGAGACAAAGGCGCGATCGGCTGACGTCCTTGCGAAAGTCGATATGCTCGATCGCGTCAACGACAAGGTCCGCGCCCTCTCCGGCGGCCAGATGCGCCGCGTCGAAATCGCGCGCGCCCTCCTGCACCGGCCGCGCATGCTGCTGCTCGACGAGGCGACCGTCGGGCTCGACGTCAAGGCGCGCGCCGACATTCTGACCCATGTGCGCAGCCTCATCGAATCGGAAGGCATCGGCGTTCTCTGGGCGACGCATCTCATCGACGAGGTTCGGGACGGCGATGACGTGGTCGTGCTGCACCGCGGCAAGCTGCTCGACAAGGGCGATGTCGCCGAGGTCTGCGCGCGGGCCGGGGCGCCGGGCATGGGCGCCGCCTTCAATCGCCTGACCGGCGTCGACGCGACGGAGGGAAATTGACATGAGCCTTGTGGATTTATCCACGCCCACCCCGGCGCGCGGCTTCAGCCTCGCCCAGTATGCGATCTGCCTTAGAGGCGTCGTCTGGCGCGAGGCGCTGCGCTTCCTGCATCAGCGCGAGCGTTTCGTCTCGGCTCTGGTGCGCCCGCTGGTCTGGCTGTTTATTTTCGCCGCCGGCTTTCGCTCGGTCCTCGGCGTCTCGATCATTCCGCCCTACGACACCTATGTGCTGTACGATGTCTACATCACGCCCGGCCTCGTCGCGATGATCCAGCTCTTCAACGGGATGCAATCCTCGCTGTCGATGGTCTACGACCGCGAGATGGGCAATATGCGCACGCTCCTCGTCAGCCCGTTGCCGCGCTGGTATCTCCTGACCTCGAAACTCGTCGCCGGCGCGTCGGTCTCGATCCTGCAGGTCTACGCCTTCCTGCTGATCGCCTATTTCTGGGACATCGAGCCGCCGACCTATTGGGGCTATCTTACCGTGCTGCCCGCGCTGATCCTGTCCGGATTGATGTTCGGCGCGCTCGGCATGTTGCTGTCGTCGCTGATCCGGCAGCTGGAGAATTTCGCGGGCGTGATGAATTTCGTCATCTTCCCGATGTTTTTCGCCTCAAGCGCGCTCTATCCGCTCTGGCGCGTCCAGGAAGGCAGCCCGGGTCTCGCATTCGTCTGCGAACTGAACCCGTTCACCCACGCGGTCGAACTGATCCGCTTCGCCTTCTACGGCCAGATCAATGCGCTCTCGCTCGCGGTGGTGCTGGGCTGCACCATCGTCTTTCTGGGCGCGGCGATCGTCGCCTACGATCCCTCGCGAGGCATGCTGATGCGGCGCGAGGGATAGGGCGTTGACTGTTTCTCCCAAAAAACTGGGAGGTTTTCCCCGAATCTTACTATTTCGAGCCGTCGGCCTTGAACTGGGAGATGTATGCGATGACGTTGGCGCGATCGGTATCTTTCGGCAGACCCGGGAAGATCATTTTCGTGCCGGAGACATCCGACTTCGGATTGGTCAGCCATTTGTCCAGCTGGGCTGCGTCCCAGGTCCAGCCTGCGTTCTTGATGCCGTCCGAATAGCTGTATCCCGCGGCGGTGCCGGCGACGCGGCCGACGATGCCGTTGAGTTCCGGCCCGACGAAATTGACGGCGCCGGGACCGATCTTGTGGCAGACGGCGCATTTCTGCTTGAACAACGTCTCGCCCGCGGCCGGGTCCCCGTCGGCCCGGGCGCCGGCGAGGGGGGCGATCATGGCGAGCGACGCGATCATTGCGGCATATTTGAACTTCATTTCGGTTTCCTTCCCTGGAGCGAGGCGCTGTCGCTCCGGCCTTGCGAGACGGCCTTCAGCCTTGGCCGGGGTCACGACGGTGAGATTATCGCTCGCCCGGGAAAGCATGTATCCTGACAGCGCCGGAAAAGACAACCAGAAGCGAGCGGAACTTGAGCGCCGACTTTAATAGAGACAGGGGCGGCGGACCGTCCGTCAGGGGGAACGCCACGGCGAAATTCGCAGATCGCGGGCGCGCCCTCCTCGGGGCGATATTTTGTCTCACCCTCTCGGTCGCCGCGATAGACCGGGGCGAGGCGGCGGAACAACTGCGCCTTGGCGTCCAGAAGACCGGCACTTTCGCCTGGGAGCTCGCCGTCATCAAAAGGTCGGGGCTCGACGCCAAAGCCGGTCTCGACCTCGCCGTCACCGAACTCGCCACGACCGAGGCGGGCAAGATCGCCCTGATGGGCGGCTCGGTCGATATCATCCTCAGCGACTGGCTCTGGGTCGCGCGCGAACGCGGACTTGGAACCAATCTTACCTTCCGGCCCTATTCAACGGCGCTCGGGGCGGTCATGGCTCCCGGCGATTCGCCGGTGAAGTCTCTGGCCGATCTCCGTGGCAAGTCGCTCGGCGTCGCCGGCGGTCCGCTCGACAAGAGCTGGCTGCTGCTGCGCGCCTTTGCGCAGCAGGGCGGGCTCGACCTCAAGGCCGAGGCGAATGTCGTGTTCGGCGCTCCGCCGCTGCTTTACCAAAAGGCTCTGACCGGCGATCTCGACGCCAGCCTCAACTTCTGGAATTACGCCGTTCCCCTCGAGGCGCGCGGCTTCCGGCGTCTGATCGGCATCGCGGAGGTCGAGAAGCAGCTCGGCGCCAAGGGACCGCTCGCCATCGTCGGCTATGTCTTCGACGAGAGCCTCGCGAAGACCCATGGCGACGCGCTCGGGCGATTTTTTCAGATCGCCCGAGAGGCCAAGGAGGAGCTGTCGCGCTCCGACGCCGCCTGGGAGCAAATCGGCAAGGAGCTTGGCGTCAGCGACCCAAAGGAGCTGGCGCTCTACCGCAAGAGCTATACCGAGGGGATTCCGACGCGCTCTGTCGCGGCCGACGCCGCCGACGCCGCCGCCCTCTATCGCGTCATCCGCGACATCGGCGGACCCGAGCTTGTCGGCGCCGCGACAGAACTCAATCCGGGCACATTCTATCTTGGCGCCGATCAAACCCCGGCGGAACACTGAACCCGTGTCGCTGCGTCTCGCGTCTCTGCTTTTGCTTCTGCTCATCTGGGAGCTGGCGTCCGCTCTCGCCGGCTCGCGCCTCCTGCCCTCGCCGCAGGCGGTCCTCGCCGTCATCGGCGCCGAGGCGCGCTCTGGCGCGCTGTTCCTCAATCTCGGCGCGACTTTGGCCCGCGTGCTCGCCGCCTTCAGCATCGCCATGGCGCTCGGCGCGGCGCTTGGCCTCGCGATGGGCCGCAACAAGGCGGTTGACCGCTTTTGCGACCCCTGGCTCATCGTGCTGCTCAATCTGCCGGCGCTCGTCGTCATCGTCCTCGCCTATATCTGGATCGGCCTCAACGAGGTCGCCGCGGTCGGCGCGGTGGCCCTCAACAAGCTGCCGAATACGGCGGCGACCGTGCGGGAGGGCGCCCGCGCCCTCGACGGCAGCCTCGACGAAATGGCCGAGGTCTTCGCCATGCCGTTCCGGACACGCATGCGGCACGTCATCCTGCCGCAACTCGCGCCCTATCTCGCGGCGGCGACGCGATCGGGCCTGTCGCTGGTCTGGAAGATCGTCCTCATTGTCGAACTGCTCGGCCGCTCCAATGGCGTCGGCTTCGAGATCGGCACCGCCTTCCAGCTTTTCGACGTTACGCGGCTGCTCGGCTATGCGCTGCCCTTCGTCGCGATCATGCTGATGATCGAAACCTTCATCGTACAGCCGATCGAGCGGCACGTGTCGCGCTGGCGGCCGAAACATGCTTGACGTCGCCATCGCCCGCAAGACGCTGCGGAACGCTTCGGGCGAAAGCCGTATTGTTCTGCGCGATGTCGCCTTGAGCCTCAAATCCGGCGAGGTCGGCGCCGTATTGGGGCCGTCGGGCTGCGGCAAGACGACCTTGCTGCGCGTCATCGCCGGGCTCGACCGGGATTTTGAAGGAAATGTCCTTCTGCCCACGCCGCACAAAATCGGCATGGTGTTTCAGGAACCGCGCCTGTTGCCCTGGCGCACCGTCGCACAAAATCTGGAGCTTGCCGGCGCTGTTCCGGGCGCGGCGCTCGACGAGATCGTCGCCGCGCTCGGCCTCTCGCAGCATCTGTCGCATTTTCCGGGCGAACTCTCGCTCGGCCTCGCACGGCGGGTGGCGATTGCGCGCGCGTTCGCGATTTCACCCGATCTGCTTCTGCTGGACGAGCCCTTCGTCTCGCTCGACGCCGCGCTGGCGCTGCGGCTTCGCGCTGAACTTCTGGCGCTCGTCGAGGCGCGCAAGGTGACGACGCTGCTCGTCACGCATGACATCGACGAGGCCATTGCACTCGCCGACCGCATCGTCATCCTGTCGCGTCACCCCGGCAGCACGGTCGCCGACCGGGTCATCGAAACGCCGCGCCGCGCCATGACGCCGCCTCGCGCGGAAAAGGCGAAAGCCGAGATCGAGGCGCTGATCGCCGGGGCGGCGGGGTAGGGGCCGCGCGCGCCCTACTGGGACGACAGGCCGTTTGGAGTGCCGACGCCCAGACAGGGATTCCAGCTCACGGCCACGGCGTAGGCTGCCTGAGGGCCGCAATAGCCTGTCGCGCCGGCGGCGTAGCTTCCCGCGCTCGCCGCCCTTAGATAAATATTTGACAGTTCCGCGGAGCTCGACGAATAGAAATGGCCCGACGCGTTGACGATTGCGGCGACGAGTGGAGAGGCGACGCTGGTGCCGCCGACGACCAGCCAGCCTCCATTGCCGCTGTCATAGACCCAGACGCCCGTGCCGGGATCGGCGACCGCCGAAATATCCGGCACGCCGCGCGCGGACCCGACGGCGCCGGCGATCCCCGCCTGATAGGCGGGACGCGGCACGTAGCTGCTGAGGCCGCCGCCACCGTCCACCCAGGACGCGTGATGTAGGAAGCTCATCGTTTGAAGGTGTCGCGCAAGAGTGGCGCCGCCGACCGCGACGACATTCGCTGACGCCGAGGGCCACTGCACGCCGGGCGAATCTCCGGTGGCGGCGAAGAAGGTCACGCCGGTCTTTGTGAAGTGGGAATCATAGCCTGTTTCACCGGCGAATTCGGAGCCGCCCCAACTCATTGAAACCTCGCCGCCACCGGCGGAGGAGACGAGTTGCGCGGCCTTGTCCACGGCGGCGAGCAAATCGAGGTCGGAATCGGACGCCGCCTCGACCAGATAGATTTTGGCCTTCGGCGCCATGGCGTGAGCCATCTCGATGTCGAGCGCCATCTCAAGCTCCCAGCCGGCGTCTCCCGCAGGCAGGGCGCCTGATGCGTAAACGACCTGAAAGCTGCTCGAGGTCGGCGTCGGCAGGCCGAACTGCGCGCTATAGACTTTCAGATCGGCCAGCGCCGTCGGATAATTGTAGGCGTCGACAAGGGCGATGGCGCGGCTCCCGCCGCCCGCGACGGCGGCGACGGCATTGGGGTTGCAGCCGTTGGCCAGCGCGGTCAAGCCGTAAACGCAGGCGAGCGAGGCGGGCGTTTCAAAATTCAACCCCGCGTAAGGCGGTCCGCTCGCGGCCGGACGAACCGAGGGCGCCTTCGCCGAAACGAAGAAACGCACATTGGTATGAACGCGAAGCCCCATGGCGTCGGGCCGAAGCAGGCTCGACGCAGGAACGACCACCGAACCCCCGTTGTGCGCCGGAATCGACTGCGCGCCTTCCATCAAATCCAATGGATTGGCGAAAACCTGAGTCGCGGGAACGGCGACGAAAGCGATTATGGACAGGGAAAATTTACGCCGAAATGCCATCTTTTATCCTTACGATACCATCTGGCGATACCATCTGGGGACCCCTTTTTCTACCGTCCGGCGCTTAAGTCGAGGTGTGCGATTTCGCTCAAATGACGCGCCTTCGCAAGGGCTGAAATCCGGCCGCGGCTTGGGGCGCGACATTTCGTTTGCCATTCGCGCGTCCGGCGGGCGAAGAAAAGCGATGGCGCGGCGCAAAACCGCGCGAATCGGGGGGCCTCTTGAACGAGGATATGATCGATGCGCGGGCGGCGCTGAAACGCTGCTTCGGCTTTTCCGACTTCAGGCCGGGGCAGCAGGAAGTGCTTGAGGCCGTCTTCGCCGGCGAGAACATCCTCGCCGTGATGCCGACCGGCTCCGGCAAATCGCTCTGCTACCAGCTGCCGGCGATCGTGCGTCCCGGCCTCACCATCGTGGTTTCGCCGCTGATCGCCCTGATGCGCGATCAGGTGCAGCAGTTGCGCGCGCGCGGCGTCGCTGCGGCGGCGCTGAATTCCGTCAACAGCGCCGGCGACAATGCTGCGATCGAGGAGGGCTTGCGGCAGGGGCGCTATCGTCTCGTCTATGTCGCGCCCGAACGGCTCGTGCGCGCCGACACGCAGGCGCTCTTGCGCGGGGCCGGAGCCAATGTTCTGGCCATCGACGAGGCCCATTGCGTCTCGCAATGGGGGCATGATTTCCGTCCTGAATATGCCGATCTTGCCGAGGTCGCGCGATCGATCGCGGGAAAACGGGAGATGCAGCTCATCGCCGTGACCGCGACTGCGGACGCGCCGACCCGCGCCGATATCGTACGCAGACTGTTTCCGGCCGAGCCCCGCCTCTTCATCCACTCGTTCGACCGGCCGAACATTCATCTTTCGATGCGCCGCAAAGGCGATGTCGCGCATGACATTCTGGCGATGATCGCGCGCCACAAGGGCGAAAGCGGCATCGTCTATTGCGCCTCGCGCAAGGGCGTCGAGAAACTCTCCGAGACGCTGCGCGCAAAAGGCGTCGCCGCGCTGCCTTACCACGCCGGGCTCGCGCCGGAGATCAGATCGGCGCATCAGGACGAGTTCCTGCGCGCGGACGGCGTCGTCATCGTCGCCACCATCGCCTTCGGCATGGGCATCGACAAGCAGAACGTGCGCTTCGTTTGCCATGCCGACCTGCCGCAAAGCATCGAGGCCTATTATCAGGAGATCGGTCGCGCCGGCCGCGACGGCCTGCCCGCCGACACGCTGACCCTCTTCGGCGACGGCGACATCAGGCTGCGCGAGCGCCAGATCGAGGAAGGCGACGCAGCGCCCGAGCGAAAGCGCATGGAGCGGCGCAAGCTCAACGCGCTGCTCGCTCTCTGCGAGACGCCGCGCTGCCGGCGCCAGACCCTGCTCGCCGCTTTCGCGGAAGGCTCCGAGCCTTGCGGCAATTGCGACGTCTGCGAGGGCAAATGGCCGCTCTTCAACGGCGTCGTCGCCGCGCAGAAGGCGATGTCGGCGATCCACCGCACCTCCGGCCGGTTTTTCTCCGGCCACCTCGCCAATCTGCTGATCGGCAACGCCACGGCGGCGATCACGCGGCACGGCCATCATCTGCTGCCGACTTTCGGCGCCGGCAAGGAGTTCAAGCCGGCGCAATGGCGCAGCATTTTCCGCCAGCTGCACGCAGCGGACATGATCGCGCAGGACACCGGCGACCGCGATCGCTGGGTGCTGACGCCGGCCGGCCGCGAGGTGCTTGCCGGCCGGGCAGAGCTTGATCTGCGCGCCGCCGCCGACGCGCCGGACGCGCCCGCGCTGCGGCGCGCCTTGCGCGAGATCGGCGGGGACGACGAGATGGCGCTTCCCGCGCAGGATTTCCGCGTCGCGGCGCAAAAATCCGCCGCCGCCGATCTGACCGCGACTGAGATGAGTCTGCTCGCGGCGCTTAAGGCGAAGCGCCTCGACATCGCGCGAAGCCAGAAGCAGCCGCCCTTCGTCATCTTTCACGATAGCGTGCTCATTGGCATCGCGCGGGCGCGGCCACGTACGGCGGAGGCGCTTCAGCTGGTTCCAGGCGTCGGGCCAGCCAAGCTCGCGCGTTACGGGGCGATCGTCCTCGACGTCGTCGCACGGCATGAGCGCGAGGGATGAGCGGCGCGCGGCATTTTAGATCCGGGGCAGGCCTCCCGCCCAATGGGCGCGGGCGAGGCCTCGCGGCGCTTGCGGCTTTCGCGCTTTTCGTCTCGTTCTCGTCGCTCGCCGAAACTCCCGCGCCCGTCGCGCCGCCGATCGTCGCGCCGGCCGCGCGCGTTCTGCCTGTTCTCGCCGAGCACGGAATGGTCGTGGCGCAGGAGGGAACGGCGGCGCAAATCGGCGTCGATGTCCTGCGCCGGGGCGGCAACGCGGTCGATGCGGCGGTGGCGGTGGGATTTGCGCTCGCCGTCACCTTGCCCCGCGCCGGAAATCTCGGCGGCGGCGGCTTCATGCTGGTGCATCTTTCCAAAACGAAACAGACCGCCGCGATCGATTATCGGGAGACCGCGCCGAACGACACTGCGCGCGATGTCTTTCTCGACGCCTCCGGCGCGGCGGTCCCGCAGAAATCGCGCGATAGCGGCCTCGCCGTCGGTGTGCCTGGCACGGTCGCGGGGCTCACCCTCGCGTGGCGGCGCTATGGCTCCGGCAAGTTCTCGCTGGCCGAGCTCGTCGCGCCCGCCGTGCGCCTCGCCCGCGAGGGGATCACGGTCGAGGACGATCTCGCCGATTCGCTGGCTGAAACGCACCGGCTGGCGCGCTGGCCCTCAAGCGCCAAGATTTTCCTCCATGCCGATGGCGCGCCGCTGGCGCGTGGGGAGAGGCTGACGCAACCGGATCTCGCCGATTCGATCGAGGCGGTCGGCCGCGACGGCGAGAGCGCCTTCTATGAGGGCGCCGCCGCCGCCAAAATCGTTGCGAGCGTGCGCGCTGCGGGCGGCCATATGACCTCGGACGATCTGAAATCCTACCGCGCCATCGAGCGCGAGCCTGTACGCGGCGCGTATCGCGGCCACGACATCGTCTCGATGCCGCCGCCCTCGTCCGGCGGCGTGCATGTCATCGAACTCCTGAATATCCTCGAAGGCTTTCCGCTGGCTGACCTTGGCGCGAATTCCGCTGCGACCTTCCATATCCTCGCCGAAGCGATGAAGCTCGCCTACGCCGACCGGGCGCAATATCTCGGCGATCCGGATCAGGTTTCCGTTCCGGTGCGAGGACTGATCTCCAAAGCCTATGCCGCGCGCCTGCGTCAGGGCATCTCCCTCGATCGCGCGAGGCCCCCGGCGGAGATCGTCCCGCTCGATCCCGCGCCTTACGAGAGCGACCAGACGACGCATTTTTCGATCGTCGATGCGGATGGAAATGCGGTCGCAAACACCTACACTTTGAACTTTTCCTATGGCCTCGGCCTCGTGGCCGAGGGAACCGGCGTCCTGCTCAATAATGAGCTCGACGATTTCGCAGCCAAGCCCGGCGCGCCGAACGCCTTTGGGCTGCTCGGCGGGGCCGCCAATGCGCCAGCCCCGCGCAAGCGGCCGCTGTCGTCCATGGCCCCGACCATGATGTTTCGCGACGGAGAGCTCGAACTCGTGACCGGCTCGCCCGGCGGCTCCCGGATCATCACTATCGTGACGCAGATCATCGCCGACATCGTCGATTTCAAAATGAACATCGCCGAGGCGACGGGCGCGCCGCGGATGCATGACCAGGGCGCGCCCGACCAGCTCGAGGTCGAACGGGGCGTCTCGCCGGACACCATCCGGCTGCTCGAGGCGATGGGACACAAGGTGGCGGAGCGCGGCGCTTGGGGCTCGGCGCAGAGCATTTTGCGCGGCGAGGGCGGCGTCCTGATGGGGGCGGCCGATACGCGCCAGCGCGGGACCCTCGCGGTGGGCTATTAGGGTGTGACGATTAAGAATTGAGTCCGTTTCGCCGCATGATTCTGATCGAGGAGAGGCTCTAGCCGGGGTCGCACATCCGGCCATAGGTCACGCCGAGATTTTTGGCGATCGTCGACATAAGCTCGGCGACGCGCGTGTCATAAGCCTGCTGCAGGCAGGCGACGTTGTCGGCGCACGGATCGCGCTGCTTGGCGATCCAGTCGGCCTGCCGCTCGCGTTCGGCGTCGCGGAACTCGCGATAGGCCATGCCGCTCCATGCGGGCGTCGCGTCTTCGAGGATCTGATAATAAGCGGCCATCCGGATGTCTTTCGCGCCGAGCGAAGGCTCGCGGCAAATTGATGCCTCGGTTGCGCTCGCGGCCTTCGCGCAATCGAAACTCGCGAGTTGGGCCGTGGCGGCCAAGGGCCAGGCGATCAGGAAGGAGGCGACCAGCGAGGCCGCGATGCGAAGCATCTTCACAGTTGACATGCCGGAATCCCTCCGAAGGGTTGAGAACCGCACAAAAAAATCTGCCCGCACCGCTTTTGCCCATGCGCCGTTGCGCCGCAAGAATTAACTTTCATCGAATTGGCGGCTTGAAATTCAGCTTGAAGCAAGGCCGGCCGTTTAATGATTTCCGCAAGGCATCGGCGGCATGAGGTAAGGCCTTGGCGTTCATAATCGGTCTGATCGTGGCGCTCGGCTGCATGCTCGGCGGCTTCGCCGCAATGGGCGGCCATCTCGCGGTAATATTCCAGCCATGGGAGTTCGTCATCATCGTCGGCGTCGCCCTCGGCACATTCATCATTGCGAACTCGCTCGCGACAATCAAGGACACCGGCGCGGCCATTATAGAGGCGATCCTCGACAAGGGGACCACGCAGCGCGACTATCTCGACGTTCTCGGCGTGCTTTATACTCTGATGCGGGAATTGCGCGGCAAGGCGCGCAGCGAGGTCGAGCAGCATGTGGATAATCCGGAAGAATCGGCGATCTTCAAGAATTTCCCGAAAGTTCTCGCCGACGCCAACCTCACAAGCTTCATCTGCGATTATTGCCGCCTGATCATCATCGGCAATGCGCGTACGCATGAGATCGAGGCGCTGATGGACGAGGAGCTGCAGACGGTCACCCACGACAAGCTGAAGCCCTATCATGCGCTGACCTCGATCGCCGACGCCCTGCCGGCGATCGGCATCATCGCGGCGGTGCTCGGCGTCGTCCATGCGATGGCGGCGCTGGATCAGTCGCCCGAAATCCTCGGCGGCCTGATCGGCGCGGCGTTGGTCGGCACCTTCTCGGGGATTTTCATCTCCTATGGAGTCGTCGCGCCGCTGGCGCACAAGGTCAAGGCGACGCGCTCGACGCGCTGCCGACTCTACATCATCGTCAAGCAGACCCTGCTCGCCTTCATGAATGGCGCGATGCCGCAGATCGCCCTGGAGCACGGGCGCAAGACCATCGCCTCGCACGACCGGCCCTCAATCGACATGGTCGAGAACGAGACGGTGTCCGGCGGATCAAAAAATCAACAGCAGGCGGCTTGACGGATCATGTCGGACATTCCCGCCCCCAACGCAGTGCGAAACGCTTCGGAGCGGCTCCTCGACGCGCCGGGAATCTCGATCGACCGCATGCCCATGCTGCATGTGGTGTTCGACCGGATGGCGGCGCAATGCTCGGAGAATCTGCGGCAGCTTTCCGCCGCGCCGGCTTTCTTTTCCGTCGATTCGACAGCCGCCAGGCGAATTGGAGACGTACTCGACGCCTTCGACAGCGACGTCGTCATCGGCATATTCCACGCGCAGGCCTGGGACTCGCGCATTCTCATTGGGCTCCGCCACGATTTCGTCTTCACGCTGGCCGACGCGCTGTTTGGGAGCGATGGCGGCGAAGCGCCTTTGGCCGAACAGCGCAAATTGTCGAGCCTTGAAATACGCCTCGCGCAGAAGACGTTCGGCTTGCTCGGGCGCGCCTTGCAAAGCGCGTTTGAAACGGTCTGCGACGTGGCGTTCAAGCTGGAGCGGGTCGACACGAGGCTCGATTTCACCGTCATCGCACCGCGCAATTCTTTCGCCGTCCACACAAGGATCAGGTTGCGGATACTCGGGCGCCACAGCGAGATGTTTATTCTCATTCCGCAGGCGGCGCTGAATTCGGCGCGTCAGCAACTCGGACGCGATTTATCCAAGGATGCGGCGGTGCGCGATCCGGCCTGGACGCGGCAGATCGAGGCGGAGATCGGACGCACGGATGTTGCCGTCAAGGGCGTCATCGAAGAGCGCCAGTTCGTCCTTGCCGACATCGCCGCCTTGAAGGTCGGCGGCATTCTTGAGCTGCAGGCCACGACGCGAACGCGAGTTCGGCTTGAGTGCAACGCAGAGCCGCTGTTCTGGTGCAGCCTCGGCCAGGGTGAGGGCTTCTATACGCTTCGCATCGACGAGTCGGTAAGCCAGGAACAGGAATTTATCGATGACGTTTTGTCGCGCTGAGCGGCGTGCGTCGCGGCCAGAGCCGCGGTCCGGAAAGAACGAGGCGGGGGGCGTCGGCCTGTGAATCAACCGGCCAGGGCGACGTCCTGCGGATTGAGAATTCCCGCGCGTTGGGCATTAGCCCGGGCCGGATCAACGCTTGAGAGGAGCCTAAAACATGATGTCGGACGAGCGCGATGAAGCGACGAACTTCGGCGAGAGCCTTGGCGATGAGACGTTGACGAGGCCCGGCCCGAACCGAAATCTCAATACGATTCTTCGCATCCCCGTCGTCGTCCAGGTCGTTCTCGGTTCGGCTGTGATGCCGGTGTCAAACCTTTTGAAGCTTGGTCGCGGGGCGGTCATCCCACTCGATCACAGGGTCGGCGAGCCGGTCGATGTCGTCGTCAACGGACGCGTCATCGCGCGCGGCGAAATCGTCGTGGTCGAGGACGACAACTCCCGCTTTGGCGTTTCGCTGACTGAGATTGTCGGCCCGACCGGGGCCGCCGCCTAGAGATGGCCGCGTCCGCCGCCCAGACCGCTGGCCCGAATCCAAGGTTTTTGCGCGGGCCCGAAAGGGTGGCTGCGCTGCTGCTCGCCATGGGAAAGCCGCTCGCCAGCCGGATTCTGAAACATTTCGACGTCGATGAACTGAAGCAGATCACGCGCTCCGTCGCGGAGCTTGGCGTGGTGCCGGCGCCGACGCTCGAACAGCTCGTCGAAGACTTCGCCGGGCAGTTCGCCAATGGCGTCGATCTCCTGGGTTCGCCGAGCGAGGTTGAGCAGATGCTCGACGGCGTGCTGGCGCCGGAGCAGATCGCCGACGTCATGTCGGACGTCACCGGCAATTCGAACGAGGCGATGTGGGACCGGCTCTCCAGCGTGCCCGAATCGGTCTTCAGCGCCTATCTCGCCAAGGAGCATCCGCAGACGGCCGCGCTGATTCTCTCGAAAGTGGCGCCGGCCTGCGCCGCCAAGGTCATGGGGCAATTTCCGCGCGAGCTGCGCAACGAGATGACGCGGCGCATGCTGAGCATCGCACCGGTCACCGAAGCCGCCGTTCGCATCATCCAGGGCCAGTTGCAGGAAGACCTGCTGTCCAGCCTGTCGCGCCAGAGCGGCGGCGAGCAGAACGTCAGGGTGGCGAACATCATCAACAAGCTGGATCGCGATCAGATGGAGGACGTGATGCAGAGCCTCGCGGCGGCGCGTCCGAAAGCGGCCGAGGTCCTGCGCGGGCTTATGTTCACCTTCGACGATATCATCAAGCTGCAATCGAAGGCGCGCAGCGTGCTCTTCGACAAAATACCGACCGAGCTTGTCGTTCTCGCCCTTAAAGGCACCGACGCGGGTTTTCGGGACGCCATCCTCTCCTCACTGGCCGCCAGGGCGCGGCGAATCGTCGACAGCGAATTGGCCAATGGCGGTCCGGCGCTTCAACGCGACGTTCTCAAGGCGCGCCGCATGATCGCCGATTGCGCGCTCGAATTATCGAGCAATGGCGAGATCGACCTTAATTCGTCGGAGGACGAAGACGAAGTCTATGAATAGGCGGGTTGAGGCATCATGGCGGAGGGCGAGTCGAGGGAGAGCCAGACAGAAGAGCCGACCGAGAAGAAGATTGGCGACGCGCTCGAGCGCGGCGATGCGCCGATCGCCCGGGAGGCTTCGCTCTTCGCCTCGGTGTCCGCCATGCTGATCATCGGCGCCTTCGCCGCAAATGGCGTCATTGCGGCGATGACGGCTCTGCTCCGTCAATTGCTCGACGACGCGGGCGTCGTATCGATCCGCAATGGAAATGACGCGATCGCGCTGTTGCAGATCGTCGGCCGGGACGCATCGTCGATTCTGATTGCGCCGCTCGTCATATTGGCGACGGCGGGGATCCTGTCATCGGTCCTGCAGAATCCGCCGCGCCTCGTAATCGATAGAATCCAACCGGACTTCAAGCGCATTTCGTTAGGCAACGGGTGGCATCGTCTGTTCAGCGCTCGCGGCCGGGTCGAGTTTCTGAAAGGCGTCTTGAAGTTGAGTTCCATTAGCGCCGTCCTGTTCACGATCCTGCAATGGCAGCAGAACAATCTGGTGAACGCGATGGCTGTCGATCCGGAAGCTGTCCCGGAGCTGATTCTGACGATCGCCATGCGGCTTTTGTCCGTCGTCGGCGTCGTGACCGTTCTCCTCCTCACCGCCGATCTTGTCTGGTCGCGCACCCAATGGCGGCGGGATCTGCGCATGAGCCGGCAGGAGGTCAAGGACGAGATCAAGCAGAATGAGGGCGATCCCCTGAAAAAGGCCAAGCTGCGGTCCCTCGCGAAGGATCGCCAGCGCAAAAGCATGATCGCCAACGTGCCGAGGGCGACCCTCGTCGTCGCCAACCCGACCCACTATGCGATCGCGCTTCGTTACGTCAAGGAGGAGAACGCCGCGCCGCTGGTGTTGTCGAAGGGACAGGACCTCATCGCTCTGAAAATCCGCGAAATCGCTGAACAGCATGGCATCCCGGTTGTCGAAGACAAGCTGCTGGCGCGATCCATGTACGATAGCGTCGAGGTCGACCGCACCATTCCGCCCGAATTCTACAAAGCCGTCGCGGAGCTGATTCATTTCCTTGGTTCGAGGAAGGCGCATGGCGCTTCGGTGAAATGATGACGTCTACCGGGCCCTCTTCCAGGTCTCCCCGACGCAACGGCGCGCAGGCACAGGCGAGAGCCGCGGCGTTGACCGATGCCCTCAAAGCGGTCGCAGCCGAGTTGAGACTCGTCGACGTCGCCGACTACATCGCTTTCATCCGCTGCGAATATTTCGCAAACATCCAGGATATCGTGAATTCGTCGGTCGAGATGTTCTTCAGGCCGGGGGCGCTGTCCTATGGCTGGTCGGCGGAGTTCGAACTCGATTGGGACACCGCGCCGAAGATCATTCTCGACATGGATTTTCGGCATCAGACGGTTCGGATCGTCTTCAAGCTTGCGCTGCGTCCTCATGAAGACAGCGTGTCGCTCGAATATTTTTCGACCGGCGAACCAACCGGCGACGAGGAGGCGGACACGCGCCGCATGATTGAAGCTCTGGCAGACGCACGGCTTCCGTCGTCGCTTTGATAACGAAGAGGATCGCAGCGCCGCCAAACGAGGCGAGGCCGAACTATGAGGAACGCCAGCCCGGTGCAAGTTTCTTTAGCTAAAACGGAGGTCAAGCAAACGCTTCTTTAGTTCTGCCCTCTCAGGTTTTCGTCATGGAGCCAATTCATCTTTTCGATCTCGCTTCGCAGCAGGCGCGCTGGTTGACGGTGCGCCAGGCCACGGTCGCCTCGAACGTCGCGAACGCCAACACGCCGGGCTACAAGGCGACCGACGTGGTTCCGTTCGAGGATGTTTTCAACGATTCGTCGATTCGCATGGCCGCGACCAATCCTGGGCATTTCGGCGTCGATCCGCTGGAGCCTGATCAGGTCGCCGTCACGGACGCCGCCGCCTGGGAGACAACGCAGTCCGGCAACTCAGTCAGCCTTGAGAACGAGATGATGAAGGCCGGCGAGGTCAATCGCTCCTTTTCGTTGAACACAAGCGTCATCAAGGCACGCCCTGAACCGCTTTTTTGCGGCTGTTCTCGCGCGTTCGGGGCAAGCGAGGGCGCAAACGGCGGAGACGCCTCCCGCCTATCCGGTTACGCAGTCTTCGCCTGCGGCGAACTATCGTGCGGCTCATGCTCCAGCGCCAGCCCCGACCAGGGCGATCGCCCGGCAACAGCCCGCCCAGCCGAGAAAAATCCTTGAGCGCGGCTGGGTCAAGGACAGGGCCTATGTTCTGTTTGTTGACGGCAGCGTCGAGGTCGAGACGATGCTGGGACGGCGCATCTTTCCCTCGCTTCAGGAGGCGCAGGAATTCATCGCGTAACGCGCTCGGGGAGCCGAGCGAGACAAGACGCCAGGAGGGACGATGGCTATCGAAAGAGGTTCGGGCGTGCGGAGTTCGCGTAGGGCGCCGCCGCGGGCGGCCGAGCCAAAACGGAGCCCGAGCGACCCTGCTTCTCGGTCAGCGGCCGACGCCCCGCGAGCGGGCGCGCCCTTTTCAGAATCGCCTTCGGCAAGGGCGCCGCCGCCTCGACGGCGCATGCGAAGGCCGCGTCGGCTCATATCCCCGCTTTGACGGTCGATCATGGCCTCGTCGCTGCAGGCCTCGCCGCGGCGATCGGGTCGGCGAGTTTTGCCGGTTTCATGATCGCGCGGGACAACAGCCATCCGCTCTTCGGCGGCATAGAGCATCTGATGATTTTCGCGCAGCCGATCGGCGGTTCGGACAGCCGTCGGCGACCGTTGCTTGAGCAGGCGACGACGCGGTCCGTCGATTATGACGCCACAGGCTCGATCAATCGGCCCCCGCCCCCGCGCGCGAGCGTCGAGGGCGCCGGGTCGCGACACGACGCAAGCCTGCCCGACGACGCCGACAAACCGGATTCGATGGGCGGTTCCGTCAAGGGATATGCCCTGCGCTTCACGCGGAAGGGCGCCATTGTGGTGGAAGGTCCGAAAGGGTCCTATGCCGCGGCGCCGGGGGTTGTGCTTCCGGACAGGGGCCGCATACTTTCAATCCAGAACCGCAACGGCCGCTGGGTCGTGCTGACGGAAAATGGAATGATCACAGAGCCGGCGCTGTGACTACTCGAACCGCCGCCGCCTCGCGGCAGGCGCTTCCGCCGCGACTGAATGCCTGGCCGCCATGTAACGCCTAGCCGTCGATGGCGTAGTAGCGGCCGCGCAGACATGTCAGCCGGGTCCTGCTGATCCTGCGCGCGCCGGCGCGCCGGACGAAACAAAGGCCGAGCTCGAAATCCTTCCGCCAGACGACGCGGGCGTCGCATAGCTGCTCCGGATCGTCCTCGTAGAGCCGAATCACCGGCTGCGCCGGAATATCCGCAAGGAGACGCACCCTGACGCCCTTGTCCGACCGGTCGTAGATCTGGCATTCGATCATGAACGCGTTGCAAAGATCGAGGATTTTGCCCGAACGCAAGCGGGTGCGACGCCGGCGCGCGTTTCGTCTGTCGACGCTTTTCGAGACGATGCGCACGCTGTAGGCGAAATCCGCCGCGACGCGCCCGCCGCCAAGATCAGCCACCTTCGCAGCTTCAAAGACAGGGCCGTCCGCGTCTCCATTCGGTCGATGGATCATGACCTCTGCTCCCGCGGCAGCCGACCAGAGACTGCGTCCTTTGTTCACGCGCATCCTAACGCATTTGAATGAAGCGCGGGACGCGTTCGACGATTGTGGTGAACGCGCGCCTTTCGCGCCTCTCGGCGCGCGCCGCGCAATCATCTCGCCTTTGGCGCCACGCGGCCACGCTTGCGCTTGCCGTATAGACGAGAATATAAGAAGGTCAGCGTGGCGGCATTTGGCTACGCGTCCGAATTCACAGGAGATTCGCATGGTCCCGTTTTCGCGCCGCGCGCTTGGAAGGCTTGCCCTGGTCATGGCCTTGGCCTGCGCCAGCCATCCGTCGGCGGGCTCGGCTCAAGCCGCGGCGCCGACCGCCGGCCCCACCGTATTCGCCGCGGCCAGCATGAAGACCGCTCTTGACGCCATCGCCGCCGCTTGGACGGCGCAGACGGGCAAGTCGCCGTCGATCGTCTACGGCTCCTCCGCCGTCCTCGCCAAACAAATCGAGCAGGACGCGCCCGCCGATATTTTCATCTCCGCGGATCTGAACTGGATGGACTATCTCGACAAGGCGACACTGCTGCGGCCGGGAACGCGCCGCAATGTCCTCGGCAATGAGCTCGTCCTCATCGAGCCGGCCGACTCCAGCGCCGCCCTGAAGATCGGACCCGGCTTTGACCTCGCCGGCGCGACGGGCGACGGCAAGGTCGCGGTCTGCACCATCGCCTCCTGCCCCGGCGGCATCTACGCCAAACAGGCGCTGACGGGGCTCGGGATTTGGGACCAGGTATCGCCGAAGCTGGCGCAGGCGGACAATATCCGCAGCGCGTTGAACCTCGTCGCGCGCGGCGAAGCGCATTTCGGCATCGTCTATGCGACGGACGCCAAGGCCGAACCGAAGGTCAAGGTCGTCGGGACGTTTCCTGAGTCCTCGCATAGCCCGATCGTTTATCCGGTCGCCATCCTGGCGTCTTCGAAGAATCCCGACGCTGCGTCATTCGTCGCTTTTTTGAGCTCACAGGCGGCGACCAAAATTCTGCTCGATCAGGGCTTCTCGATCTTGTCGAAATAGACGTGTTGAAGTTGGATCGAGCCGCTTTGAAGGGTTTTGCGCCGGGTTGAAAGGGCGCCGCTATGTTTCATTTGACCCCCGATGAATGGACCGCGATCGCGCTCTCCCTGCGGATCGCGGTCGTCGCCACCCTGGCGAGCCTTCCCCTCGGCATTTTCACCGCCTACGCGCTGGCCCGCTGGAACTTTCCAGGCAAGACACTGGTCAACGGCTTTGTCCATTTGCCGCTGGTGCTGCCGCCGGTGGTGACCGGCTTCATCCTGTTGATCCTGCTCGGCCGCAGGGGCGTTTTCGGCCCGTTTTTGCAGAGCATCGGCATCGTGCTGTCGTTTCGCTGGACGGGCGCCGCGGTCGCCTGCGCGGTGATGGGTTTTCCCTTGATGGTGCGCGCCATGCGCCTGTCCTTCGAGGGGATCGACCGCCGTCTCGAACGGGCCTCAGGCAGTCTTGGCGCCAGCGGCCTGTGGACGTTCCTGCTGGTCAGCCTGCCGCTCGCCGTGCCGGGGATCATCGTCGGCGCCATTCTCGCTTTCGCCAAGGCGCTCGGCGAATTCGGCGCGACAATCACCTTCGTCTCCAATATTCCTGGCGAGACGCAGACCATTTCGGCCGCGATCTACACGCTGACCCAGGTTCCTGGCGGCGATGTCGGCGCGATGCGTTTGACGATCATCGCCATCGTCATCGCCCTCGCCGCCCTCATCGCTTCCGAAATCATTCAGCGCTGGGCCGAAAAGCGCGTTGCGAGCTTCGAATGATCGAGGTTGACGTCGGTCTCGATCTCGGCGCCTTCAAACTCTCCGTCGCCTTCGCCGACGGGCAGGGGATCACTGCCCTGTTCGGGCAATCGGGCTCGGGCAAGAGCCTGACGCTCAATTTGATCGCCGGCCTTTTGCGGCCGGATCGCGGCTTCATCAGGCTCGATGGCGAGCCGCTGGTCGATGTCGCGAAAGGCGTTTTCGTGCCGCCGCATCGGCGCCGCATCGGTCTCGTCTTTCAGGATTCGAACCTGTTTCCGCATATGAGCGTGAAGCAGAACCTCTTGTACGGTCGTTGGTTCGCGCCGAAATTCTCGCGCGAAATCGAGTTCGACGCGGTCATTGACACCTTGGGCATCGGCGCTTTGCTGGCGCGCCGTCCGGCGCGCCTTTCCGGCGGCGAGCGCCAGCGCGTCGCCATCGGCCGCGCCCTTCTGTCGTGTCCGAAGCTGCTGCTCTTCGACGAGCCGCTCGCGGCGCTCGACATGGCGCGCAAGCTCGAGATCATGCCCTTGATCGAGCGCATTCGCGACGAATTCAAGGTCCCGATCGTCTACGTCTCGCATGCGGTCGAGGAGGTGATGCGCCTCGCCGCCTCCGTCGTGGTTCTCGAGGCCGGAAAGGTCAAGGCGATCGGCGATCCGAACGAGGTGTTTGGCGCCCCTGCGGGTTCGCTCGAAGATCGTTTCGACCGGTCGTCCGTGCTGACCGTGACGGTCGGCCCCGAAGACGCGGCCTATGGCCTGACTCAGCTGAAGCATCCGGCCGGAACGATCTGGCTCGCGGGCCCAGCGGGGCCGCCGGGGCGAACGGTGCGAATCATCGTCCACGCCTCCGATGTCCTGCTGGCGATAAGGCCGCTCAGCGACGTCAGCGTGCGCAACGTCCTGTCCGGCGTCATTCAGTCGATCCAGACCAATGGTCCCTTCGCCATGACTGAGATCGCGCTCGAGGGCGGCGGACGCCTTGCGGCCGTGGCGACGCGCCAGGCGATCGACGATCTTCACCTCGAAGACGGCTCGCGGGTTCTGGCGCTGGTCAAAACGACGGCGATCGACGAACGCGACATCGCTGCGACGCCCCATGCATAGCCTGAAGGCGCACTGACCCCGCGTTGGATGTTTCTGCGTCGTGCGCGGCCAAACCGATCTCCCGGCCTCGAGCTGAGCAGCCCAAGCCGGGAGGCTGGGTCGATGGCGCGCGCGTTTTTTACCGTTATGTGAATTTATGTTATTTTTTCGTGCCCGCGCGGAAAAAACACATGTCCCAATTCCTGACGACCCGAGAGCTTGCCGCGTTGCTGCGCGTCAAGGAGCGAAAGGTCTATGAATTGGCGGCGCAAGGCGCGCTGCCGGTGCGCCGCGTCACCGGTAAGCTGCTGTTTCCACGCGCCGAAATCGAGGAGTGGATCGTCACGAACGGGGGCGGCGCCAAACCCGGCCGCGGCGAGCGCGAGCCGGCGCCAAACCTGCCTCAAGTCATCGCCGGCGGCCATGATCCATTGCTGGAATGGGCGTTGCGCGAATCACGCTCCGGCATCGCCGCATTGCTCGATGGCGCGCTCGATGGACTGCGGTGCGTCGCCGCGGAGGGTTGCGTCGCGGCCGGGCTGCATATTCCGGAGCGTGGAGGAGACGGATGGAACGTCGCGACGGTGAGCGAGTCGTTTGGCGATCGGCCCATCGCGCTCATCGAATGGGCGAAGCGCACGCGTGGGCTGATTTTCCGGCCTGATCTCGGTCGATCAATCGATTCGCTCACCGCCGCGCGCGGCCTTCGTTTTCAATCGCGCCAGCAGGAGGCGGCCAGCGAGCTGGTGCTCTCAGTCCTGCTCGAGCGGGAAGGTCTGCGGGCGGAGGATCTCCATCGCGTTGACGCTATCGAGCGGACCGAGACCGATCTGGCTCTGGCCATCGCGGCCGGCCGGGCCGATGTGGGTCTCGGCATCGAGGCGAGCGCGCGTCAATTCCAACTCGAATTCACGCCGCTCATCGTGGAGCGGTTCGATCTTTTGGTCTGGCGCAAGGCCTATTTCGATCCGCCGTTTCAAAAGCTCATTGGCTTTTGCGCCAGCAAGCCGTTCGAGCGGCGCGCCAAGGAACTCGGCGGCTATGACGTCGGCGGGTTCGGCGCGGTGCATTTCAACGCGCCTTAAGTCAGCGGGCCATGAAATGGCCTCAGCAGGAAACAAAGCCGCCCGTGGGGGCTCTTGAATCGAGTGGCTGCCAAGCATATCTCCGGTCAGTCGTTCGATGATTGTACAACTATCGAATGATGTGCATTTCTGGAGGATGAGACATGAGCAGATTGTCAGGCAAAGCGGCGGTCGTCACGGGTGCGTCGAAAGGCATCGGCGCCGGCATCGCCAAGGCGCTCGCGGCGGAGGGCGCGGCTGTCGTCGTTAATTACGCTTCGAGCAAGGAAGGCGCCGAAAAAGTCGTCGCGGAGATCAGGGCGAAGGGCGGCAAGGCGGTCGCCGTCCAGGGCGACGTCGCCAAAGCCGCGGATGTGAAGAGGGTTTTCGCGGAGGCGAAACATGCGTTCGGGCGTCTTGACATCCTCGTCAATAACGCTGGCGTCTACAATTTTTCGCCGATCGAGGCGCTGAGCGAGGAGGAGTTCCACCGCCATTTCAACACAAACGTGCTCGGTCTCCTGCTGGCGACGCAGGAGGCAGTCAAGCACTTTAGCGAGGGCGGCAGCGTCATCAACATCGGCTCGGCGGTAACCGAGCTCAATCCGCCGAATTCGGTCGTTTACACCGCCACAAAAGGCGCCGTCGACGCCGTGACGCGGGTGCTTGCGAAAGAGCTGGGTCCCCGGAAAATCCGCGTGAACTCGATCAATCCCGGCGTGGTCGAAACCGAGGGAACCAACGCCGCCGGGTTCGTCGGGGGCGAGTTCGAGCAGCAGATCATCGCGCAAACGCCGCTCGGGCGCACCGGCCAGCCGGACGATATCGCGCCGGTCGCGGTGTTCCTCGCATCGGACGAGTCGCGCTGGGTGACGGGGGATTTGCTGGTGGTGTCGGGCGGCTTGCGCTAGCACGTCGCGGCGCCGGGCGGCGTTTTTCTAGCTTCCCGCCGGTAAAGAGCATATCCTTTCCTCCATCAGGCGATGACGCCCAAGGGTTGAAGCGGATGTCGGAACTGGCGGACAAAGCGCTGAGCGAGGATCAGGTTCATCTGATCGCGAAGGCGCTGGGCGACCGCCGCCGTTACGAGATCCTGAAACGTCTCGGCGAGCGCCGCGAGGCGCTGGCCTGCGTCGCGGTGCGCGATTGCATGGACATCACCCCCGCGACGCTCTCCCACCATATGAAAGAGCTTGAAACGGCGGGACTGGTCGAGGTCGCGCGCGAAGGCAAGTTCGCCAGCTACAGCCTGCGCCGCGATGTGCTCGACGCCTTCGTCCGGCGCCTCAGGCAAGACCTCGCCTGACGCCCTAACGCCCATTACGCCGAAGCCAGGTGACCGAGGCGAAGGCGCCGAGCCACGATCCAAGGGCGGCGAACACGACATAGGCGGGGTTCTGCGTATAGCTGATCACAGCGAAAGCGGAGAGGAGATACCAGAATCCGCTCCAGTTCGCGGCCCAGATCCGGCGCCGCGCCGCGACCGCCGCCGTGAACTGGACATAGGCGGCGTCAGTGATCGCGGTGCAGGCGAGGACTCCGGCGGCGACCGCGGGATCGATGGCGATATGCAATGTCGTCTCCCTTGTTCCGCCCGTGACCGCTCGCGGGCGGCGAGGCCGCGCCCGATCCGCCATGCCTTTTCAATGAACGCAGCTCATTCGCGGGAGCTGATCTCGCGCTCGCCGCGAAACACCGTCGGCGTCCGCGCAGCCCATGCGCGGCGGCGTCTTTCGCGGCGCCTCTTCGCGACTATCCGGTGCGCGCGGCCCGTCGCGCTCGCCGCGGGCGTCTGCGTTTCCGCGCACGGCGGTTTGGCGCCGTCCTTTGCTTCTTGCCTGCGGGGTTCGACGCCGCCCCCTCCGAAAAGAGCCGGCATGGCGAAGAACGCCGCGAAATGGCGCTGCGCGTCGCGCATGGCGGCAAGGTCGCGCGCCTCTTTGAGGGTCACGCAGAGTTCGGGATCGCGATGCGCGAGGCTGATCCGGTAGATCGCCCCGTCGCGCCTCTGCTCGCGGCGAATGGCGACGCCGAGGTAGCCCTGCACGGGCAGGCTGAGAAGCATCTTCATCCCCTGAACCCTGCGCCGGATGGTGACGCAGCGCCTTTCGATAAGCACCATGCGCCGTCCGCCGTCGGCGCGGGGATCAGGACCTGCGCGCGCCGCGACTTCCTTTCCGCCGCCGAGATTGAAGGTCGCTTGCTGCATCATGTCCGCCTGCGCTGGGTTCTCTTTCCTCTAGCGCGAGCATCCGGGATTTCGGCGCGTAATTCGCTAAATTCTCTGGTGAACGAAACCTAAAGTCGATCGTGGTGAATGAATTTTGCTCACGAGCCCCGTCAAGAGGCTAAAAGGGGCGGCGATCAAAGCTTTGACGAAAGCCCGGCGAGAGGCTTGTGTCCCGCAATCGGGCGCGATAAGCCAGTCATCGGTTTTCTCTTTTAACCAAGAAAAAATCTTGCCCTCACTCACCGACGCCGACGCACTGGTCGCATCCTTCGAGGACGCGACAAGGCGCGCGGGCGAACTCGCCCTCGGGTTTTTTCGCCATGGCGAGATCACCAGCGCGACCGTCTCGCACAAGGCCGGCGGGTCTCCCGTCACCGAGGCGGACCACCTTGTCGATCGTTTCCTGAAGCAGCATTTTTCGGGCCTCCTGCCGGAAGCCGGCTGGCTGTCCGAGGAGACGGAGGACTCCGCCGAGCGCCTCGACAAGAGACTGCTGCTCGTGGTCGATCCGATCGACGGTACGCGCGCCTTTGCGCGCGGCGAGCCGACCTGGGCGGTCGCAGTGGCGCTGGTGCGCGACGGGCGCCCGCTGATCGGCATCGTCCACGCTCCGGCCCTCGACGAGACCTATGTCGCGGTGAAGGACGGCGGCGCGCGCCTCAATGGCGTTCCGATCGAGGTCTCGCGGCTGATCGCGCTCGACGCCAACGCCAAGGTCGGCGCGCCGCGCCTGCTCGCCGCCGAATTGCGCCAGGCTGGCCTCGAGTTCAATTTGCAACCCCGCGTGCCCTCTTTGGCGATGCGCATCGCCTATGTCGCATCCGGCGCGCTCGACGCCGGTTTCGCTTCGGAAAACTCGAATGACTGGGATGTCGCCGCGGCCGATCTCATCCTCGAAGAGGCGGGGGGGCGTCTCGCTGGTCTCGATGGCGGCGAACTCGTCTACAACCGCAAGGAGACGCGCCACGGCCTCCTCACCGCCGCGCCGCGCCAGATTCATTCCCAGGTCAATCTGGCGTTGCGGCGCGCGCGAGGCTCCGCCTGACGCTTCCACCCTTTTCGCAAACCTGCGCCGATGGCGTATATTATGCTTCGCGACAGGCGGAGAAAACGCCCCTTGACCCCGAAAACCGTTGGATAACGCCATGAAACGCGCGCCCACTCCCCCCAAGAAACAATTGCTGCACTTTGTATTCGGCGGCGAACTCAAGGAACTGGATCAAACTGAATTCAAGAATCTCGACGAGATCGAAATCGTCGGCCTGTTTCCCGACCATTCCTCCGCCGTGGCGGCCTGGCGGGCGAAAGCGCAAGCGAGCGTCGATAACGCCCAGATGCGCTATTTCGTGGCGCACCTGCATCGCCTGCTCGACCCCGACGAGCACGAGGAAGAGGGCGACGATCACACCTGAAGCGCCGGCGCCTTGAAAGACAAGCAAGCCTTAAAAATACGCGAACCTTCAAAGACAAGATGATCGGCGACCACGAACCGGTCGATTCAACCGATCCTGAAGGGCTACATGCTGCTTTCCCTCTATCGGGCCTGCAGCGCCGGTCTCGCCCCGCTGGCGCCATTCGTCCTGACCTGGCGCGCGCGATTGCGCCGAGCGCAGCTTCGCCGCGAGGATCGCGCGCGCATCGGAGAGCGGCTCGGCCGGCCATCCCTTGCGAGGCCTAATGGCCGCATCGCCTGGCTGCATGGCGCGACGGCCGCCGACGTCGCCTCCCTCCTGCCGCTGATCGATCGTCTCGGTTCAGCCGGCTTCCATGCCCTCGTCACGACGCGGGACGAGGACGGGATGCCGCCTCGCTTGCCGCCGATCGCCCTCCATCAATTCGCGCCGCTCGATGCGCCCAGGTTCCTCGCCCGGTTCCTCGTTTGGTGGCGCCCCGACATCGCGCTCATCGTCGGGAGTGAATTCTGGCCGAATCTGATCCTCGAAACAAAACGGCGCTCCATTCCCATCGCCCTCGTCGATGCGCAGTTTCCGGCCCGCACCTTCCTTTTCTGGCGCAGGGCGCCGCGTCTTGCCGGCGCGCTGTTCGGCCGGATCGAAGCCTGCCTCGCGCGGACAGCCTCGGACGCCGAGCGTTTTCGATATCTCGGCGCGGCGCGCACTGAGGCGGTGGGCGATCCGATCTATGATTTTTCGCCGCCGCCCGCCGACGGACCGGCGCTGGCGTGGCTCGCGGCGCGCATCGGCGCGCGCCCGGCTTGGGCCGCGTTCCCCGCCGACGCCGACGAAGAGGACGTCGCCATCGAGGCGCATCGGAAAATCGCCGCCCATTTTCCCGATCTGGTCACCATCATCGCACCCCGTAGCGCGAGGCGCGGTCAGGACATCGCGCTGCGGGCCGGCAAGCTCGGGCTCGATGCGCGCGTCGCGGCAGGCGACAGGGACGAGGGGCCGCTTCCGGCGATCCACATCGCCGGGGCCTTCGAGGCGGGGCTGTTCTACCGCCTCGCGGGCGTCGTTTTCCTTGGCAAATCTCTTGGGACGTCTCTTGGCCGATCAATCGGCGGGTCGCTCGGCAGGTCAACGAACCGCGGCGGGATCAATCCCGTTGAGGCGGCGAAGCTTGGCTGCGCCATCCTGCACGGTCCGGAGATCGGGGATTTCGAGGACGCCTATGCGGCGCTGGACGCCGCGGGAGGGTGCGCGCTGGTCCATGACGCCGCGACATTGGCCAGCGAAGTCTCCCTGCTGCTTCTCGACTCCGCCGAACTGCGGGAGATGGGCCGGGCCGCCGCCGATGCGGTCGAGCGCCGCGCCGGCGCCTCGACCCGGATCATGCAGGCGATCGCGCCCTATCTCGCGCAAGCCTTTGTCGAGCCTAACATCACGGATGAGACGGAGGGTTGACGCTGGACGGCCGGGGCAGGTCGCGGACGGTCAGAGCGATCCGGCGCCCCGCGCATCAACGGCCTTGGCCTTGAGACGCAGCAATTTGGCCTCGGGACTGGCGTACGGTTCCTGAAGATCGACATTCCAGTAGCGCAGATCCTCGATGCGGATTGCGGCGCCGGTCGCAGCGCAGCGCACAAAGGCGCCCGGCCGCAAAATGCGGAACTCGCCGTCGAGATACTCGACTTCGGCTTCCCCGGCCGCGATGGGGCGGCGTTCGTAGCGGTTCATGGAATTCGGGCTCATCCTGGAATTTTGGCGAAAAGCCGAAGACGAACATAGCGTAAGCGCTCCGCCTGCGCCAGTCTGTCGCCGCTTCCGTCACATTTATCGGGCAGTTTAACGCTTCCAATCAGATGTTGAAGCCCTATTTTCAGGCTCTCGCCGCTTCATCACGATGATTTTGGATTGATCAATCCAAGATCGGGGTTTGATCGCGAGGCGACAGGAGAGCGCCATGCTTGAGTTTTCCGGACAGGGCGCCCGCCTCGCCTTCGTCGATGAGCCCGCCGTCGGCTTCGATCGCGGCGAACCCATTCTGCTCATTCACGGATTTGCGTCCAATCACGCCGTCAACTGGTTTTTTCCGCAGTGGGTCAAGACCTTGACGGAGGATGGCCGGCGCGTCATCGCGCTCGACAATCGCGGCCACGGCCGCAGCCAGAAATTCTATGCGCCAGCCGATTACGCCATCCCTAAAATGGCCGAGGATTGCCGCCGTCTGCTTGATTATCTCGACATCGCGAACGCCGACATCATGGGCTATTCGATGGGCGCGCGCATCGCAGCCTTCCTCGCCAAAGCCCACCCCGACCGCGCCCGGTCGATCGTTCTCGGCGGTCTTGGCCATCATCTCATCGACGGCGCCGGGCTGCCGCTCGGCATCGCCGACGCCATGGAGGCGCCGTCGGCCGCCGATCTCACCGATCCCATGCAACTGCTGTTTCGGAGTTTCGCCGAAGCGACGGGGAGCGATCTGAAGGCTATGGCGGCCTGCATCCGCGGGATCCGGCAGCATCTTGGCGAAGACGAAGCGCGACGCATCGACGTCCCTGTCCTCGTGGCGGTGGGAACCCGAGACGAAGTCGCCGGCGATCCGCATCGATTGGCGGCGCTGTTTCCGGCCGGCGAGGCGCTGGAGATTCCGGGCCGCGACCACAATCGCGCAGTCGGCGATCCGGTCTATAAAAATGGCGTGCTGAGATTTTTGGCGCAGAGACCTTGAAGCTATCCCACCGGCCGCCCGAAGCGCGCCTCAATCCGTAATGGGCGCGGCGTGGGCCTCCGCGAAGCCGGCCAGAGCCAAGCGATCGAGCGTCGCTTTTAGTCCGGCTGTATCGGGGCAGATGATCAGCCGGGTCGCGCGGCCCCATTTGAGCTGCATCACATGGACGCCATGGTTTTTGGCGCGAACGCCGTCGGCGCCGTCATTGGACTCGTCCCACTCCGCGAGGACGAGCGTGTTCCACGGGCCGCCGCTGACATCTATGCCGCGAAGGTCGAACCTTATGCCCGGCAGCAGCCGATAGAGCCGCTGGTACCATCGGTCCGTTGCGGCAAGCGTTTTGCGCGATCCGCTGAGGGCGTGCTCGCCAAGAAAGGCGTGCTCGAAGCGAGGTGCGAAGGCGCGCAGCACGGGCTCCGCGTCGCCGCGGTTAACGGCGGCGAATAGGCTCCTGACGCGATTGCGGACGATGGCGTGGTACATGGAGTCCTCGATTAGTTCAATCATTGAACTATATTCGATTGAGTTCAATGACGCAACCTAGTAGGGTCGACTCGCAGCAGCGGGATCAGGGCATGGAGAGAACCAGTTTTGCGCAGATGCGATGCTCGCTCGCCCGCGGCCTCGACCTCATCGGCGACTGGTGGTCGCCCCTGATCGTCCGCGACCTGTTTCTCAACGTCGCGCGCTTCGACGAACTGATTGAGGACCTCGGCATCTCACGCAATCTGCTGGCGCGCCGGCTGAAGTCGCTGACCCAGAAGGGCGTCGTCGAACGCACGGCCTATCAGCGGCGTCCGACGCGATACGAATATCGTCTGACCGAGGCGGGGCGCGATCTCGTGCCCGCGATTCTGGCCTTGACGGCATGGGGCGATCGCTGGGCGCGGCCAAAGGAAGGCAGCCCAATCCTGTTCGTCCACAAGAGCTGCGGACATGAGTTTTCGCCGCGCGTAACCTGCTCGGCGTGCGGCGAAGTCATTTCAGCCGACGCCGTCAAGGCGGTTGCCGGACCCGGCGGAGCGGCGAAGGCGGGAACGAAGATTATCGCCGAGCGCCTCCGCGCGGCGAGCTGAGGGGCAAGCGGCCCGTTGGTCTGACGCGCCGCCGTCGCAGCCGTGTAGGATTGACGGGCGGAAAGCCGGGCGATGCATCCCCGCGGTTGCGGCGGCAGGCTTTTTCTGGCAAAGCCACCTCCTCTCCCAACCTTCTGAGGAGGATCCCTTGGACAAGACGGAATTACGAAAATTGCAAGGGTTTCTGCGGGAGGCGTTCGGCAACGAAGACATCAGGGTGACGCAGGGCAAACGCAATCCCGACGACGCCGACGTGCATTTCGGGCAGCGGCAGATCGGCACGATCACGGTCGACGACGAGGATGGCGACCGGTCCTTCGCCTTCGAGATGCCGATACCCGTTGAGCGGCCGGTGTTGCAGGATTATCTGCGCCGCCTCTTCGAAACCGACAAGCTGAAGATCGTTCCGCGCGCCAAGAAGACCGATTCGGTCGAACTCAACCACGGCGATGATTTCCTCGGCATCATCTCCGCCGACGATCCGAAAGGCAAAAGCTTCACCCTGCAGATGGCGATTCTCGATTTCGACCTCGAAGCGTTCTGACGCCGGCGCCAAGCCTGACAAGAAATACCCCTCGCCGGAGTTCGAACACATGCCGCTCTACGCTCTCGATGGCGTAACACCCGAGTTGCCGGCTGATAACCGTTTCTGGATCGCGCCGGGGGCGCAGGTGATCGGCAAGGTGCGCCTTGGCGTCGACGCCTCGGTTTGGTTCGGCGTCGTGCTGCGCGGCGACAACGAGGAGATTTTCATAGGGCCCGGCTCGAACGTTCAGGACAACAGCGTCCTGCATACCGACCCCGGCTTTCCCGTGTGGATCGGCGAGAATTGCACAATCGGCCACCGCGCTATCCTGCATGGCTGCACGATCGGCGACAACAGCCTCATCGGCATGGGCGCGACGCTTCTCAACGGCGCGAGGATCGGCCGCAATTGCCTCGTTGGGGCCAACGCCCTCGTCACCGAGGGCAAGAGCTTCCCCGATAACTCCCTGATCGTCGGCAGCCCGGCGAAGGTGCTGCGCGAACTCGACGAAAGCGCCGCAGCGCGCCTCGCCGAGAGCGCCGTGCGTTACGCCGCCAACTGGCGACGTTACGCCAAAGGGCTGGTCGAGATTTAGAGCCGGCGGGAACGCTCCGCCTGGCGCGAAGACCGTGAGAGGACGACGTGGACGCGGCTTCGATTGATCCAGCCATCCGGCGCGCCGTTCGGCTGGTCGCTCTGCTCAATCTGTCCTATTTCGGGATCGAATTCGCCGTCGCGCGCGCGATCGGCTCGGTGTCCCTGTTCGCCGACAGCGTTGATTTTCTCGAAGACGCCTCGATTAATCTTCTGATCCTCGCCTCGCTCGGCTGGAGCGCCGCGCGGCGGGCGCGGGTTGGCATGGCGCTCGCCGGAATTCTTCTGGTCCCTGGTCTCGCGACGCTGTGGACGGCCTGGCGCAAGTTCAACCTTCCGGCGCCGCCTGACGCCGCCGCGCTCTCGCTCACCGGAGCAGGCGCCTTCGCCATCAATTTCTTTTGCGCTTTCCTGCTGGCCCGCGTTCGCGCGGGGGGCGGCAGCCTGACCCGGGCGGCGTTTTTGTCGGCGCGCAACGATGTGCTCGCCAATGTCGCCATCGTCGCGGCGGGATTGGCGACGGCCTTTCTGTGGCGGTCGGCATGGCCGGATCTGATCGTCGGCCTTTGCATCGCGTGCCTCAATGCGGACGCCGCGCGCGAGGTTTATACGGCCGCGCGCGCCGAGCAGCGCGCCGCCAAAGCCTGAGCCGCGCGTCGCCGGCGCCTGAGGCCGGGCGCCTGCCGCGCAATGGAGACGCGCCGGAAATTGGGGAAACCGCGGTCGAGTGCAGGCGTTTTGCGCATCGATTGTGACGTTGGTCATAATTTGCGCGCACGCTCATATAACAATTTTGCAAACTCCCGGAGTCGTTCGTGTCGCTCGAAACAGCCGGATCGACGAAGCCTCCGATCGAGGGCGATCTCGCCTCATCGAGCGTCGGCAAACGCCATGACCTCGCGCTCGGCGTCGAGCGTCTCGGCCTTATTTCCTTGCGCTTTCCCTGGCTCGTCGCGCTGGTCGCGCTGGCCCTCGCGATCGCGGCGGGATTTGGCCTCATGCGCCTCAAGGTGGATGATTCGCTGAGCCAGCTGTTCCGCTCCAATACGCCCGAGTTCAGGCAGTATGAGGAGGTCACCCAGAAGTTTCCATCGAGCGAATTCGACGTACTCGCAGTCATCGAGGGCGAGAGCCTGCTTGACCGCGGTTCGCTGGACAAGCTGCGCGATTTCGTCACCGACGTTCAGCTGGTCGACGGCGTTGATGGCGTCATCTCGCTGTTTTCGGCGCGTCAGCCGCCCGAAGGCGGCCACACGCCGGCGCCGCTGTTTCCCGATCCTTTGCCGGAAGGCGCCAATTACGACGCGCTCGTCAAAAAAGTAATGTCGAACGAGATCATCCGCGGCAAGCTCGTGTCGGAGGACGGCAAGCTCAGCCTGGTCGTCATCGCCCTCGACCCCAAGATCGTCGGCGGCAAGGGGCTCGATTCGACCGTCACGGAAATCCGCAAGACGATGGCGGACGATCTGGCGGGCGCCGGCCTCAAGGCCGAACTCTCCGGCGTTCCCGTCATGCAGCTTGAGATCCGGACGGCGGTCGAGCGCGATCGGCTCATCTACAACGTCACCGGCTTCATCGCCGGCTGCCTCATCGCCATCCTGTTCTTCCGGCGCGTCTCCTTCATGATCGTCGCCGCCGGGCCGCCTCTCGTCGCCATTCTTTTCGCCCTCGGCGCGCTCGGCTGGCTCGATTTCCGGCTCAACATGTTCCTTAACGTGATGACGCCGCTGATCATGGTGATCAGCTTCTCCGACAGCATGCAGCTCACTTTCGCCGCGCGCGACCGCATCCTCGCCGGCCAGAGCAAATACGAGGCCTTGCGCAATGCGATCCTGATCGTCGGCCCCGCCTGCGTTTTGACCCACGCGACGGCGGCGCTGTCCTTCACCGCCCTCCTGTTCTCGACTTCGGATTTGATCCGGACCTTTGGCGAGGCCGGCCTCGTCGCAACCCTCATCGCCCTCTTCACTGTTTTGCTGCTGCTGCCCTTGCTCGGCGTTCTTTTGCTGCGCCATGAGGGCTCGCTCGCGGTGGTTGGCCGGCGCGGCGATTTCGGCGTCGAGGCCTTGCGCGGCTTCTGCTTCTGGATCGCGGCGCGCATGGTGAAGCGCCCGGGACTTTACAGTCTCATCGGCCTCCTCGTCGTCGCGGCGCTCGGCGGCGTCTTCGTCAATTTGCAGCCGCGCTACCACCTCGCCGACCAAGTGCCCGACAAGGAGCAGGCCGTCTCGGCGAGCCGCAGTCTCGACGCCAAGCTGACCGGCTCCAATCCGATCGACGTGCTGATCGAGTTTCCAAAGAGCGCCTCGCTCTATGCGCCGGAAACGCTCGACGTCATCGCCAACGTTCACGCCATCGTCGAGCGTCAGCCGGGCGTCGGAAATGTCTGGTCGCTGGAGACGCTGCGCCGCTGGCTCAGGGAAAAGCTCGGCGATTCAAGCGTCGCGACCTTGCAAAAATATGTCGATCTTTTGCCTGAGCATCTGACGCGGCGCTTCATCGATGCGAAACAGGACGCCGTCGTCGTGTCGGCGCGGGTGCCTGACGTCGACGCCAGCAAGTTGCTGCCGACCGTCGAATCGATCGACCATTCGCTCCAGGGTCTGCGCGCCGAATATCCCGGCTACAAATTGTCTGTGACCGGCCTCTCGGCGATCTCGGCGCGCAACAGCGCCACCATGATCAGCAAGCTGACGCGGGGCCTCACCATCGAGTTCTTCTTCGTCGCCGCCTTCATCGGCCTCGCCTTCCGCTCGGTGGTGGTGGCGCTCGCCTGCGTCTTGCCGGGAATCTTCCCGGTCGTCGCCTCGGGCGCCCTGCTCGCCGCGACAGGGCAGGGGCTGCAATTCGCCAGCGTCGTCGCCCTGACCGTCTCCTTCGGCCTTGGCCTTAGCGCAACGATCCACTTCCTCAACAGGTTGCGGATCGAGGCCGATTCGGGCGAGGATTACGTACTTGCGGTGGAGCGGGCGACGGTGCTCGTCGGGCCGGCGTTGATCCTGACCTCGATCGTGCTCGCCTGCGGTCTCGCCGTGACGGTGCTCTCCAACCTGCCGTCGCTGCGCCTGTTTGGCTGGCTCAGCGCCTTTGCGATGATGATGGCGTTGACCGCCGATCTTTTGATCCTGCGGCCAACCGCCATGTTCCTTCGACGCACGGCGGATGCGCTGGCGCGGCGGCGGGCCGCTGGAGCGGGATAAGGAAAAGCGGCAACGACTTTTTCCGCTCGCATTCCGCTCCAAACTATAGAGGCCGGGTAGCGCTATCCCTTGTGCAGGGTGATGGCGACGTTGGCGACGTCCGTGCCCTCCGTCGGCCTGATCGAGACCGTCTGCTTGTCGCCATGGAAACGCACCTGGAGCCCGGCGGAGAAGCCGGTTCCGTCGACCCTCGCCTGAATTTCGGAGCCGGAGGCGCGGCCCGAGAGATTGCCCGTTGCGTGGCGCGTCGCCTCGGTCCAGCTGCCGGAGACCGCGCCAGCGCTGACCGTGACATTGGCGCTAATCTCCAGTCTGTAACTGTCGCTGGCGCAACGGATGCTCTGATTGAGCGACTTCCCTGAATCGTTGACCGCATATGTCGCCTTGCAGCGGATGCGTTCGCTTGAGCCGTTCGACATGGTGATGTTTCCGCCGCCGGTCCAATAGCCTGAAAGGTCGGTGAAAGGTCCGTCCGCACGCTGGGCGAGCGCCTGCGCTGCTGTCAATGAAAGCGCCACCGTAACAATGGCCTTTGCGACCAAACCAGTCTTCCTTCGATTCACATGCGAGGACATGAAATTCACTTTCCTATCAGACTGTAAAAATTGGCGCTTCGTCTGGCTCGGCGAACAGAAACCATGCGACCGGGCTCCGCCGAATCGGGCGTTCTCGACATCTCGACAATAGATGGGGATGATTTACGGGGTTCGCGGGTCGCCTCCCAAATCGAATCGGCCGTCGAGCCTGTTCGCTTTTTTATTCTTTTTTAGCGTTGATGGTTGAGAAAATGTCTCTGACCGCACGCCACAACCTCTATGCGCCGGCAGCGGCAAAATCAACGGGCGCAATCGGTTAATTTGCGCTGCAGACTCAGCTTGGCGCCGAGGGCCGCGCGAGCGGCGCCGCCCGGCGTGGATCAAGCAGGCGGGAATGCCGCGGGGTCGCGGCGGGGAGCGGCGCTGCGGCCCTGCGATTGCGCAATTCCAAGCCCCAGGATGATGACGGCCAGAACCGGAAGCGTCGCGCCGAAAAGGCTGACATGGATGAAAGCGAGGACGATCAGCGAGACGAGACACGAGGCGGCCGCGGCGGGGTAGAAGGAATCGCGGCCCCGCAGCACCGACGCGCGAAGGAGCGCGACAACAGCGAGCGCAGCGGCGATCACGGCGGCCCATAGCGCGGCGCGGCCCATTTCGATCGAAAGTTTCGCTGCGGCGGTCACCGCGTTTGGCTCTTTCGCGTCGAAATCGCCGAATTCGTAGATTGGCAGGATTGACGAAAAAGCGCCCGCTCCATCGCCGAAAAAGGGCGCATCGGCGAGAATGCGCTGCGTCAACTCGAGCGTCACCGGGTCTTTCTTCACGAAGGCGAGCCGGGGGTCCGGATTGGTTCCGGCCGCGCCTGTCACCAAGGCGATGACGATCACGCTCGCGGTCACGCCGATGGCGGCGGCGCCCCAGCGGCCAAGATTGAGCCGGCGCACCAGGAAAACGGCGCAAAACATTCCGAGACCGCAACATGCCGCAAAAATCAGCGACCCTGACCGCGCGGTGCCGACCGCCGCCGCGCAAATCAGCAGCGCCGCGAGCGACGCCGCCATGGGGTAGACGAATTTGGCGTCGCGCAGGCCGAGCTTCGCCCGCCGCGTCTCGTGGCGCTCGAAGACAAAGCAGGCGCAGGCCGCGGACAGAATGACGCCAAGACAGGCGCAGTCGAAAGCCTCCTCCCGGAAAGGGGTGTGCGGGGCGCCCATAATCTCGGCCGCGAGCTGCGCAAGAGAGATCGCGGTGGTCGCGGCCGTCAGCGCGATGAGGACGGCTTCGGCGCGATCCCGGTTGATCGTCGCCGCGGTGGCCAGCAGCATGGCCCCAATGAGGGTCAGATAACGCAGCAGCGCCAGCGCCGTGGCGCCGATGTCGACGCTGATGCTTCCGGCCACCGGCGCGGAGAAGCCGGCCCTGACGCTCGCCCAAACCGGGTGTGCGAGGCCGGAGGGCGCCGGCGCCATCTGCAGCAGCATGAGCAGGGCCGGAATCGCCGCGCCGATGACCAACGGTCTAACCAACGCGCCGAAGCGCTGGGCCTCGAAGGGCGGCATCTTGAGCGCGATCGCAAAAAGGCCGCCGGCCGCGAGGAAGGGCAGGAGCAATGGCAGGAAGCCGCCATCGGCGAAAAGCGTCACCGACGCGAGAGCGATGAGTCCAAGGAGAAGGCCGAGCGCGACGAACATGGCGACCGCTTGTCAAAAAGAGAGGAAAACAGCCAAGCGCTCTTTCAGATGGCGGCGCGCGGGTGCGGGGGAACCGAAGTGTCCGGACTGATACAGCAAGAACGCCGCGGTTTCAAGGCGCGCGCTCTGCGTACTGGGCGAGCAAGTCGCAATAAAACAGAAACTTAGCGCAACCCGGCGGGGGCGGACCAAGGCCCCTCTAGCTCGCGGCGCGTTCGCTCGATTTTTCGCGCAGGTACCAGCGATAGACTTCGGCGATTCCCTCTTCGAGCCCGATCTTCGGCCGCCACCCGAGCGCGGCGAGGCGGCTCGAATCCATCAGCTTGCGCGGCGGCCCGTCGGGCTTCGTCGAATCGAAGACGAGCGCCCCGACGAATCCAGTCACTTTTCCAATCATTCCAGCCAGTTCGCGGATCGTCAGATCGGCGCCCGCGCCGACATTGATCGGCCCCTCCTCGTCATAACGATCGAGCAGGAAGAAAATGGCGTCGGCGAGATCGTCGACGTAAAGGAACTCGCGCCGCGGCGTCCCCGAACCCCAGATGACGACCTCGCCGGCGCCCGCCTGCTTCGCCTCATAGAATTTGCGGATCAGCGCCGGCAGCACATGGCCCGCCGCAAGATCGAAATGGTCGTTGACGCCATAAAGGTTGCAGGGCAGCACGGAGATGTAGCGCCGCCCATGCTGGCGCCGATAGGCCTCGCACATCTTGACGCCGGCGATTTTGGCGATCGCGTACCACTCATGCGTCGGCTCAAAGGGACCGGTGAGAAGCGAGTCTTCGCGCATTGGCTGCGCAGCCAGCCTTGGATAGATGGCCGAGGAGCCGATGAAGACGAGACGTTCGACATTGGCGCGATGCGCCGCGTCGATGACGTTGGTCGCGATGAGCAGATTGTCGATCAGAAAATCGGCCGGAAGGGACGCGTTGGCGAGGATGCCGCCGACCTTCGCCGCGGCGAGGATGATCGCGTCCGGCGCCTGGCTCGCCACCCACGTGCGAACGGCGGATTGATCGCGCAGGTCAAGCGCGTCGCGGGAGACGGTCAGCAGTTCGATGTCAGCGCCGGAGAGCCGGCGCACCAGCGCCGAGCCGACCATGCCGCGATGGCCCGCCACCCAGATCCGGCGCTTGCGGGAAGCGTTGGTCATGGTCTCTCCCCAGATCCTGGAAGCGGCTTTGCTCCCCGCCTCACCTGCGCGGGACAACGACGGCGGCCGGTCCCTCCGCCTTCTCCGGCGCCGCCAGCCGGGCTTCGCCCTGCGCCTCTGCGACCGCGACCGCCGTCATGTTGACGATGCCGCGCGCGGTTGTCGACGGCGTCAAGATATGCGCCGGCCGCGCGCCGCCGATCAGGATCGGGCCGACCGGAAGCGCGTCCGCTACGATCATCGTCATCGTATAGGCGATGTTGGCGGCGTCCAGACTCGGCATGACGAGGACATTGGCTTCGCCCTTGAGACGCGAGGAGGGCAGCACGCGGTCGCGGATCGCCTGCGACAAAGCGCTGTCCGCCTGCATTTCGCCGTCGACTTCGAGGTCCGGCGCGCGGGCGCGCAAAATCTCCATCGCCCGGCGCATCTTCAGCGAGGATGGCGCATCGTCCGTGCCGAAGTCCGAATGCGAGACGAGGGCGATGCGCGGCTCGAGGCCGAAGCGGCGTACATGGCGGGCGCACATCAGCGCGGTCTCCGCGATCTCGAAATCCTGCGGGTCGTGCTTGACGTGGGTGTCGGTGATGAAGAAGGCGCCCTTGGTGGTGATCATCAGGCTCATCGCCGCGAAATCGGTGACGCCGGGCGCAAGCCCGATGATGTCGCGGATATGGGTGAGGCGGGAGTTGAAGCGCCCGTCGAGGCCGCACAGCATCGCGTCGGCGTCGCCGCGCTTGACCGCGAGCGCCGCGATCACCGTCGAATTGGTGCGCACCAGCGTGCGCGCGGCGTCGGGCGTGACGCCCCGGCGGCCCGCCTGCTCGAGATAGGTCGCGACATAGTCGCGATAGCGCGGATCGTCCTGCGGATTGACCAGCGCGAAATCGCGCCCCGGCCGGACCGACAGGCCAAACCGTTCGAGACGGGCGCCGATCACCTCGGGGCGCCCGATCAGGATCGGCAGCGCGACGCCTTCCTCGACGATGGTCTGCACGGCGCGCAGCACGCGCTCGTCCTCGCCTTCCGCGTAGATGACGCGCTTCGGATCGGCTTTGGCGGCCTGCATCAGCGGCTTCATGATGAAGCCGGAGCGGAACACGAAGCGCGTCAGGGTCTCCTGATAGGCGACGAAATCGGCGATCGGCTTTTTCGCCACGCCGCTCGACATTGCGGCTTTCGCGACGGCCGGCGCGATGCGCAGAATAAGGCGCGGATCGAACGGCGAGGGAATGAGGCTGTCGGCGCCGAAATGGCGCGTTCTGCCGCCATAGGCGCGCGCGACGACGTCGGAGGGCGGCTCATGCGCGAGCTGCGCGATGGCGCGCACGGCAGCGAGCTTCATCGCCTCATTGATGGTCGAGGCGGCGACATCGAGCGCGCCGCGGAAGATGTAGGGAAAGCAGAGGACGTTGTTGACCTGATTGGGATAGTCCGAGCGGCCGGTGCAGATCATCGCATCGGGGCGCGCCGCGATGGCGGCTTCCGGCTCGATTTCCGGCGTCGGATTGGCGAGCGCCATGATGAGCGGACGCGGCCCCATCTTTTTCGCCATCTCGGGGGTCAGCACGCCGCCGGCGGAGAGGCCGACGAACACATCGGC